>Ga0065711_1000666_pt1 | contig 58294 bp, 45 predicted proteins | sample Hoacrofraction12_FD_59098 | JGI IMG/M metagenome (GOLD analysis project Ga0065711, IMG submission 59098) | Hoatzin crop microbial communities from Cojedes, Venezuela - Epithelial fraction 12 v2 (version 2) | ecosystem: Host-associated > Birds > Digestive system > Esophagus > Crop | place... | reverse complement strand
CCCCCCCCCCCCCCTTAAATTATTGTTACTAGTCGAATCCTAGTCCCCCTTCCTCCTCTCCTTGCTCACTGAACCAAAATAACCTGTGTACTGCACATTCATTTCCCTCCAGTTCTGCAGTCTGTGTAAAACCTGTTTCTGCACTCCTATCTGAGAAAGGGGTTTGGAAACACACAGCTGTGCCACGCGCTGGCATACTTTACCTGGATGTGCTGAACGTATTCCAAACAGCAAAGTTTACAGGACCACCCAAACCAACCCCTCTGCTCCCAACACCACCCTCACGCTGCCAAACGCGCCAACTCCTCACTCGCACCGACGGTGCCTCGCCAGCACCGGCCGCGAAGTGGAAAAGCCATAACCCCTCAGCAATACCTGCAGTTTGGTACGAGGCAGCGTCCAAACACAAAATTAACGTGCAAAAACCACCCAAAAGGCATTTTACACGAGACGGTCTCCTCCTCTCCGGATTTTACTAATTGTTTGGACCGACAGAAATATTACTGAATTTTAAATGAGGCTTGCCCCCTTTTTTTATCTACTATTTTTAAACACCTGAATTTTTTTTTTTTAGAGGGCTATGCCTCTCCAGCCAAACACAACATCGGTACTTACCATGCTACATACTAACACTCCTCAGCATCTCCATTTTGTGTAATCATTTTCCATTTTAAAATATCAAAGACATCTTTGCTGTTCATTCCCGTTCTGTTATTTTCCACTAGTGAAAGCGGTGACAATAAAATATAGCAGATTTTATACAAGTAGAAATTCTGGTACCTTGGAACTGAAGCTTGTTTTGAGTTGTAAATTGCTATTTATACTCAAAGAACAGAAGAGACTGACAAATTCATCAATAAACCATCATTAGGTTTTTCCCTTCCTGGTTCTACATTAGGCAGAAATCTCCCACCTGACCTTGAACCCAGCCAGTCCAAGGACAAACAGCCAGACACAACGCTGCTGACCACCGCCCAAGTGAGGGGCCGTCTTTTTTGGGGTTTTTAAAATTTTTTTCCACTAATCTGCTGAAAAATAGCCCTTTCGCTTTTCTATAAAAGTTAGTGGAATGCAAAGCAAATGTCATTGTTTCACTTTGTGCTTGAGAATTTTTAAAGAAACAGTTCAGACTTCCGCTAGCAAATCCTGCCGTGTTCTGCGCATCACCGGTGTTCGCCCAAAGCTGGGCACAGCACGCAGCACCTCGCAGCACAAACACACCACCTGCGAGACAAGGCTGCTCAGTAAAGGAAGCTTATTTTTATTAACACGGGAGAAAGGAAAGCTGTCCCCTAGTTTTTCACTAAATCATTAGCTTGGGTGATTAATCAAGATGTCTTGTAGTGTTCCAGCTTCATACTGCCGGTATTTTTGTCCGGCCAAGTGTTGGTACCACCGAAATAACTCGAGAGCGCAGGCCCAGCCACCTACGGAGGGCTGGGGACAGCTCTTCACCGTAGTGACCACCCCGGGAAGCGTCGGCTGCGGGCCTTTCGGGACACCAGCTGCCCCTCCCCGGCTCCTCGTCGCAGAGCACAGCTCAGCAGCTTTCAAACACCAAACGCGTATTTGCGAAACTCAACGCGGCGCATTTAACGGCAGGATTCACTTTCTGAGCGTTGTTTTCTTTAAAGGTAGAGGTGATAGACAAGCGAGTGAACAAGGCAGCATGTGCACGCGTGCTGGCGTGTGCACCCCGAGCTTCCTTGACTGTACTCCTGAACCCCTGTTACTAAACTCCTATGTCAGAAGAACACCCAGTCCAAAAGGCCACATACTGGAGTCGTAAGAGCTGCGCGGAAAATCATTACCAACGAGAACAAACGCACCGATGTGTTTTCGTAAGAGCTACACCGATGGGCAGGTACCGGTCACCTGGAACAAGCAAGGGCAGTCAGCAGCACTGGAATGTTTTTCGGCAGAGGCGCAGCTACGCGTCTCCGTTAGCTGGGGCTGTGAGCAGACGTTGCGCTTGAACTCACAGCCCACCACCGCTCCGGTCCACCGGAATCACCACCCGCTGACGCAGATTCTCCTCGGCAGTCTTCATGAGCACAGCCAGCCGGCTTCCAGAGACGTGGCCCTTCTGAATGGCACTCATCAGCTTAAGACACAAGAGGGAGAGCGCCCGTTAGCTCATCTGCAAGACAAAGAGCCGAGCCAGGCGGCACAGCTCCGCACAGCAGAGGCCAGAGCAGCGGGGTACCTGCAACCAGCCCAGGCCCTCAGGAACACCGCACGAGCCCCCCACCGGTACGGCGTGCGGGGTGGGACCCCAGGAGTCACCCCGCTGGTGTGCGGACACGGCTGGCCGCGGGCGGGGGACACCGACACAGCTGCGGTCTGAAGGGTGGGCGAGCCGTTCCAAGTGCCCATGAGCACACAGAACCGGTTTCCCCACGGCTGCACAGCCTCAGGGATCCAGCCCCAAGCCGCCTGCCACTTCCCAGCAGCGTCAGCAAAGGCTCTGGCCAGGCCCGGGCGGCAGCAGAGCAGGAGCACCAAACACAACCTGGTGGGAAGCAACAGCGCAGGCAGCCACCGACTCCGGGGGTCTCTCCGTTTTTCAGTGACATTTAGGCACGTAGGACAGCCCGCCTATTTCACAGGTGGGGGGTTTTTGCCCCCCCCTTTTTTTTTTTTAAATATCAGAAAGATGTAACTAACAGAACGCCACGGCTCCTGATCTGCCACTGATCATACCCTGATCACACCCTTTCTCACTCATATGCCCTTCTTCGCAGAGACAGTGTACTTGACTTCCACAATTTTTTCAAATCCAAATTCCTTTATGGACTTTTAAAACTAATTTGCCTTTAAGTCCTTGAAACTGGACTCAGCTCTATCTTAACGAACACACACTGGTGCTAAGATTTTAGTTAATTCTTTTTTATCCCATGGATAAAGTGAGCATTAGACTTGAAATTACATGCAGCCAGCTTGTCAAAGCCTACTGTGGAAAGCACTCGGCACTCACAAAATGCAATTTCTTACTCCCATCGAGTGCTGAGCAGCCTTCAGATCCCTTCCCGTCCATAGGAAGAGCTATTAATCGCATCTGCAGCTGGACCTATGCAAACGCGGTATCAACCCTGCCGAAGGAGGAGCGAGTCCCCGGGAGGGGAGGCAAGGGACGGGACGGGACGGAAGGGCAGCCCGTGCTCTCTCGGCTGGAATCACCCCCTGCACTCGCAGGCACCGCGAGCCCCGCGCAGCCCGGCGGCAGGGCGGCCGATGGGGTCGGGAAGCAGAGCCCCAGCAGCAGTGAGAGCAGCAGCTGCAGCCAGCACGGCAAGTCCAGGGCCGCTTGGGCCGGCGTTCTCCCTCCCCACGGACAGGGAGCTCGCAGAGGAGAGGCACTGTCCTCGCACACCCGGCCTGGCGATACACTCGACTGCCAGTCCGGTGTCTGCCTCGTCCAACTCCGCTGCACGCTCTCTGGGGAGGTGACTACAAAAAAGATGGCTGGTCCTTCGGCACCACCATGACAACAAGAGTTTGTCTGCAGATCTGTCAAGACCCCAAGAGGCAATCTGCCACTGGGAAAAAAGCTTCCTCCTGATCTAACATGGGGCCATTTTTGCCTATACGTATCAAAACCAGCTCCCGAGGTCCCCCCCTTTCTCAAGCATGGGTGACAGCAGCATAGGCTTCTGCATGCACGTCTTCAGAAGAACGGTCACTGCCACGGGACAGCTCTGCGTGCCCCTAGAGCCTGTCCCAGCTCTGCCTCCCGGCCGCGGCGGAACGACCCGTTTGCACTACAGACCGATCACTGCAGTCCGCTTTCTCTTCGTGAAACACCTGTAAGCATCGGTGTCTGCCGGGACCAGTTCCGACACGAGCATTATTGGAGCTGCGCTGGCAATTCGCAGTCGGCCAAACGCAGGCACTTGGCACGGCTCTGCTCCCCACCCGGAGGGCTGCGCAGCCACCCTGGTACAAGGTGTTCCTATATTCTAATATAAACGTCCACAAATATTTGCACATGGCTTTCCACAAGCGTTCTGCGGTAAAATGCAATTACTTGAAAGTTTTCAGAAAGCAAACACGAAAGTATTGGGAACTGACTTAACAGATCCATTAAAAAAATTAAACAAACATTTAATGTATTTTGTTCCTTCCATGGCAACCTCCTGTTAATTTTCTTACCGCACTTCCCGCTGTGCAGCTGGCGACGCAGCCGCTCCCGGGTGCCGTGCTCTGCCCTACGGGAAGGGGGCCATAGGCACAAGTGACGGCTACTGCAGGGCCAGCCACCGGCGTTCAGTGCTCAGGCTGCACCGGGAAAGGGACAGCAGCAGCCAGCGGCCACAGAGCTACAGTTTCACAACAGTAACTGTGAAGCTATCCCAAAGCACTGTCTTGCCTTTTATATGTTACAGATATTATGACTTAGGGCAGGCAACCCCTAACGATACTATGCAGCACAGTAAAGCAAAAACCCCAGAAAGCCACCAAAAAATCCACAGACATAATTATTAGTTGTTTCAACTTCTTAACCACAGTGTATCCACACTAACCAAATCAGAGTTTAACACAGCCCACACAGCAAATGGTGGGTTACCCCCCCCATGAAAGGTTTCACATGCCAAGGGATGCAAGAGGAAGATCCTTTTCAACAGCCAGAAGAACAGCTGTGATTTTCTCCTGTATTTGAATACATAAGCTGAAACTCCCAGAGCTATTGTTTCTTCTTTCCCCCCTTCATGGTTTGTCTGGGGGTTTTTCCCCCCCTTCCCCCAAGTGCATTTCAGTTACCCAGCCAAATTGCTGCATTTTAGGCAAATAAATAGTCCTTTTTTCTAATGCTGGACACAACCTGTGAAAATTTTCTGCATTTAGATTCAACAATGCTGCTCTTATCTACAGCTCATCTCAAGAGAGACAATTACCATTTCCTTTGCCTTGATCTTGTTTGTTTAACTTGACACAGTGAAGAAAGGGCTGACATTGACCAAAATCCCCAGCATTAATTTATCTCATGTTCGGCATTCATCATTGCCACCATGCAGGAAAGACATGGCAGTCACTTGAAATACCACACCGAGAAAGACTCCACAAAAACAACGCTGGCTGGCAAACTGCGCACGCAAGAGGGGCTGGGCAAACAAACGTTCCAGTAGCACCCTTAATTTTATTACAAAGCCCTGTAAACAGCAGACTTGTGGGTTCTCAGTGCAACGTCTTTCATACAAACTGCGACAACGTTAGCCAGTCCAGGAGTTAAGATGGGATTAAATGGACTGGATGTGCTTTAACCACAAGCTCATTCTTTAAAATATTCAAAACAGTTTAGAAAGTACTAACCACTTCACAGGCCCAGACAAATGTCAGTGTGCGTAACTGTGCAATGTACCTTCTGATGGACAATTGTACCACTTTGAATATATTTAAACAGCATTTCTGTATCAAAAAAGCCAAATTCAGGTCTGTATTGTGGTATACTTTGTAAACTGGAGCTGTTCTTTGGGTCTCATTTTTTCTGCACACGAAAAAATCCTTGAATTTCAAGGCTGCTTGAGGACAGCTGTGCACGCCGCTTCTCTTGTAGCTGGCAAACAGCACCCACACTGCAGCGTTCACCCAGGCAACACTCACCCAGTCTCCAAGCCAGCCCTTCAGCAAAGCGGGGAAAAACTCTGAACACCTACGCCTTTGGTCGTTAAAGTTACAGCTTCTCTGCAGCAAAGAAACACCTACCTGCAAAAACTCATTGAGCTCCACCTGCCCATTCTTGTTCAGATCCACTTCATTTAGAATTTCATGGAGTGTGTTTTCGGCAATTTGCACGCTGATGCTCTAGACAAGATAAAGAAACCACAGAAGTATGTCAACTGGACTGTTCAGCACTGTTTATGCTACACGCTGAAATTCAGACAAGAGGCTTCAAAGGGAAACTAAAAGAAGGCACGGAAACATTACCTCCAAGACACGCTGCACATCCAGTATAGTAATAAACCCTTTCTTGTCCTTATCAAACATGTGGAATCGCTTCTTGTACCTGCAAGATTAGGATTACCAGTGGGGAAAACTGCACTCAGAAGAATGACAGGTATCAATTCTCAGCAGCACAGGGAACTCTTTACTTACCTTTCAATATCTGAAGGCCCTAGACTGATTTCAGAGCTGTCTGTTAATTGATCCGATTTTACTTTGTAGCCCATTTCATAATAAAGAAATTTTTTAGCAGCTTCAAGTTCTTCCTACAACAACAACACCAAAAAAGAAAAACTGTATAAATAGCAAGTTCTTACACAATTATTTTCAATGTAGTATTATTAGCCATTTCCGCTTCACTAGAATTTATCTAAGGTCCAAAAGTTAGGCAGATGGTAGCTGAAAAGTATTTAAAAAACAAGTTAAACTTAGGCACTTTTTAGTCTTGAGAAGAGACATCAAGTCTAGCAAAACCTTCTAATGACTGTAAACGCCGTCAGGACCGCACCACGCCTTCAGTCACACACGGCACATCTCCCTGCTTCGTGAGGAACGGGACTTGCAGGTCAGGCCTACAAAATGCCACTGAACTCACAGCCGGTATCTTTGCGCAATGCTTCACCTACCTGTCTAAAACCAGAACAAAATCAGGAGGCGGAACACCAGGCAGGTCCTTTAGGTTTTAAACCGGTTTTCTTGACGGTAGTGAGATCAACGTATTGCCTGAAGTTCAGTGCAAGGCCTTCCCTGCCCCCTGTTCTAGGAAGCGTTAAACTGCCCTACACACAGCGTTGTTCTGCAGGGACAGGTACACCAACCACGGCTCCAAGAGTGCCACCAGCCTCCAGCAGCGGGGCACCGAGGTGAGAAGCCCACACGGCAGTGACGCAAGCGTACGCACGCGAAGTAACAGCCGCAGCAGCAGTAAAAGATTCCCAGGCACGTACCTATAAGCCACTTCATCTAGCAGAGACTTGTTCGTGAAGGCGTGTTAGGAGAGTAACTAAACCATACCAGACTACTCTTACATACTTCAAAGCAAGCACACAAATTAGTCTGAAAGTCCCAAACCAACAAAGACTTATTCAATGGTCTTACTCTAAGATCTAAAGTAAAGAATGCTCTTCTGGACAGGCATTGAATTGCCTCGTCCGTCAAGCTGAAATACAGCACATGCAAGCCTGCTCTAAAAATGCAGCCCTTCAGCATGGCCCGAGACTGGTTACAGGAGAGATGGTCACTATCTCAGGGGGGGTTTAGCCTCATTTGAAAGAAAAGAAGACTCTTCCAAAAGCAACCCCACTGGACACTGAGAGACGGCTCTGCTGCCATTAGCGAGCTCACACACGCACAGACAGCTTTGTGCATCTTACACGCCCGTGCAGTGCTTGTTAATTTTCCTTCCTGCAGGTCGCAGTGAGAGCGGGTGCCTATCTCCCCAGCTACAGCTACGGCTGTCCACGTAACTGTGATGACAGGCTGGTTTCAGATGCTCTGCTTTGCAAGCTTCCCAGTTTCTAACCTATTGTGATGGCAGACATGATACAGCTTTGTTTAACACGGTAAATTATTGTAAGAGCAAATCTCACTGGGTGAGGGTCAGACACACCCCTCTGACTGCGAGGTTGCTCACCATGCATGCACACAAGCCACACAGCTCACAAGCATGACATGGTGGCAGCCCTTTCTTCGTGCATTTCTGTGGGGAGGCTTTAGGGTCGCAGCAGGACTCGGATGAGCTCCTTCCAGAAGTTAAGCTTCCTCCTGGCTAGCAGGTTTCACAGACAGTGCCAGGGAAGCCCCCAGTATCCTGGGCATTTCTCTTTTTACGAGAACAGAAAGCAGCGATAGTCGGTAACATACACGCTGCGGTGGTTCAGCAGGGGCAGGACGTCTACATCTAAGCTGGGTACCCAAAGCACTCCTGGCAGTTCATGGAGATCGAAACAGGGCTGTAGGGTGCAACTCTGTGCACGCACAGCAGATGTCTTCATGAGGGGCAGTCACCCGACTGAAGTGTGCTCACTACAGAGCAGGCACACAGCCAGTAGCTTAGGCAGAGACTACTGCCAACACCACGAGACCCACTGGGGGCAAAGGAAGCTAACGATGACCTTACAAACTAATTTGGGCCAGAGAATGGTGCAAGCTCAGTATCACCACTTTTCAAAAGATACAACAGACAAAAAGGAGTGGCACAGTCTACAAGATCCTTCTTTTCTGAGGCAGATCTGTTGACAAGTGTCCACAGACTAAATACTTCAACAGAAATAGGATAGTAACGTTTGCTTTCATCTGTAAAGTCGGGAAACAACAGCATACAGCTCTTCACTCCCCCCTCCACCCCGTGGCCCATACCAGCTCCTCTCACAGCTATTTTGATAAAGTCTTTCTAACGAAATACGCCAAGTGAATCATTCTCTCAGGAAGAAAGCATCACTTGAAGTTTCCTATTCAATTAATTTAGATCGTTAACATGGAAACTACTTAAGAAAACCAAAACAGTTTCAGATGAAAAAGGCCCTTTGTACCGTTTTTTTCTGCTCGCTCCAGTTAAGCTCTTTCCCCATTATATCTACGATTCTTGGCAGGGCTTCCTCTGCAGCCTGCACATTCAGAAATGCCAGGCGGGTGCGTCGGGAAATCATATCCACTGCCGTGCGGGCATACTCTTTAACGCCATAGACAACCTAGAACAATGAGACAAGGGGAAAAATGCAGATGAGGAAGTAGGCAAGCATTGCTGGAAATTCTGTTTAGCATCACAAACCGCACTGCTGGGCTGGTTATCTAAAACGAACTTTCTGTAACTAGTTCCCACCCAACCAAGTGAAGGGTTTGAAAAGCTCCCTCTTCCTTGGAACGTTTTATAAAATGCATCTGAGATCAAACGTGTAAATATGAAATAAAAAACCAGACATTATATAATTATTAATATTTAATTAATTATATATATTAAAAAATATGCATCTATATAAGCATACAAACATAAAAATAAAGCATGCTCCGGGGAAGGGGAAGAACAAGAACAGAAAAGAATTTGGACCTCACCAAAGGAAAGGGCTTATGGAGATGTTTTACAGAGCGAGACCCACCTGCTCTAGAACCTGCTTATCCCAAGAAGGCAATCGAAGAACATTATGTAGTTTTTCCACATACCTCAGCTTCAATATAAGGAAATTCAGACACAAGGCGCTTTCCAACAATAGGCCACCTCTTTCCTGTAACTTGGGCTATTTTGGCCACCTCAAAAGCCTTGTCACCATACGTCGAAGCTAGATGCTGAGCCACCTGTGGAGTTGAAAACCAATTCAGTACGCTTCTGAAAGCGCATCAAATATATACACGTTTTTCTTGTCAATTCTCTTATCACCCATAACAAATAGGCTGAAGAGGGTCTTAGATTTTGATTGTGGGGGGGGAAATGACTTGCACTGTGGATGGGTTAGACCAGCACTGACAGCACTATGTATGTATCAACCGAACTGCGCCTAGTGACGCTCCAACTCTTCTGCGACACTGCAAGCACATCTGAAGTACAGATCCCGTTGGGCTCAGAGGAAGACAGACCCTAGCATGTCCTAACATGTTGAAGCAGGAAACAGTCCAGATAAGCGGGAAGGAAAAAGGGAAGAAGAGAAGAACAATTACTAGACTTTATTTTTGCTAGAGCTACCGTTGCCCCGGCCAGACAATAAGCTTCTGTCAGGCTCAACAGACCTTTGTACAATTTACACTGGGAAAACAAACCCCTCCAACACAGAAACATCACAGCATCAACAGAAACCACAACTCACCTCGCTTTCAAGTCCATAGTCCTGGACCAGCCTAATGTAGAGCGTGGGACTCCAGTCCTCAGCCCCTTGCAGCTGCAGTCCGATGGTCTTACTGGAACCTGCCTTCAGATCGTGTGCCTGAATAGCCGCATCAATGGTGTCCTGCGCCATGGCCCGGTAGGTTGTCCACTTCCCACCTGTAACCACACGTTCACTTCTTTATTTAGGGAAAGCAAGCAGAATACGAAGTTGGTATGCACTATATATCTTCTATATAACAGATTATTCTTACTAGACTTGCTCCAACAAGCCAGTGCTACCACTCACAGATCATTACCTAGCCACAGGAACATGAAGGATTATCCTGTAACAACAAAAGTTTTGAACAGAAAACACTGGGGCAGAACAACAAAGCCATACTTTAAGAGAACTTCCAGTACCTGCTATGGTGACAAGGCCGCTATCACTAACAGTAACAACATGATTCCGGGATATCGACTGCGTGTCTTTGGAGTTGGGGTCTGTGACCAGCGGACGAATGCCACTCCATGCTGCCAACACGTCTCCTCTTCTCACTGTGCGGAATCAAAGATCAGCCAGAGTCAGCCGGGAACTGGCGGGTATTTATCTCACATCCCTCCCGAGGTCTTTGTGGCCTTGCCTCCGCGTAGACATTCGCTGTGAAACAAGGACTGCACCACACCATGCTTGTTAGTTGAGCAACTCAGAAAGCTGGACAAGATTCTCTGAAGTAACGCAATAAGCTGGGCTACAGAACTAACAGCAGCACTGCCCTCTGGTACCAACAATATTCTCTAGCCCAAAACAAAGTCAGAGAGGTCCATTTTTCACGCTGGTTAGAAATCCAACAGAGTAGAGATATCCTGGGAACTGATCAACCAAGAGAGAGTCAACTGTCAAACTCATCGACCAGCTCAAAAACCCCCCCCGAACAGCAAACCCGACCAAAACCAAGACACACTCTCCCCGGCACCAAATAATCCTCTCCTAGTTTGCCTGTGCTGACAGGACAGTCCTTACATTACATTTTAGAAACCAAAATAAGTTTGTTCCTCATGAGCGTAACATTTGCTTTTAGGACTTCAAAGCTTTTTCCTCTAGCTTGCAGGTGTTATTTTTCCAAGTTTTCCTCTTGTCAAGTGGTTTTTATCCAGAGCCTTTATCGGAAGTGCAGTTACACGTATACAGAAGGAGAAAACGTACTGGCAAGGCTGTGGCTGGCTGCAGCACATCCCCAAAGCTCGTACCCCTCGCCCGCGTTTGCTACTGTACGGCCGCCCAAAAGGGCCCGGCTGCCTTGCCGAGAACAGCAGTCCACATCTCCTACACAGCCGCCTCTTCCAGCCCGGCCTTCCCTTCCTCCTCCTCGCCACCGCTTCAGAAGCGCTGTCCCACGCCCCCAGCCGCCCGACTCAACGGCCGTTTACTGCCTTCTTCCCCTGGCTGCTCCTCTGCTCCCTGTCCAGTCACCAGTCTGTCCCTAAAGCCAACCCTGACTTCTCAGTAAGCTTGGAGGAAGAAAACCTGAGGCCATCAAGCAGTCACAGAATACCCCAGCCTCCAAGAGTCCTTTTTTAATGTATAAAACATGGGACGAATAGGGAATTTAATGAAATTAATTTTGTTGCTTATTAAATTTGCAATAGAAAAATTGACCAATCTGCTTTATGTCAAAGTCTTTGCAACATTTTTTTAATACAACTTTCAAATAAATGATAATTGAAAATCAGTAACAGGGTGTAAAAATATCCCCAAAGAACACAGAATAGACTTCAGAAATCAATGGTGCTCTGCCAGCATGTTTAACCTGCCAAAATGAAGTGTTAATCACAGAAATAAGATACCATATTACGTTTATAAACTAATGAAACTAGAAAAAGCAGCATGCGTGACACTATAATTAAACAGTTGGAACACATCCAAGCCTGTGTAAGTTGATAACCCTGGCACTGTCTCTGGCAGCAAAAAGGCAGGTCTGCAGCGAGTTGATACGGCCAGCACAGCTGTTCATTCAATAACAAGCCATCTATAAACACTGCTAATTGCATGTGTGAAAAACAGCGGGCACCTAGGTGGGTTTCATTCAAAAGAATTAAACACTTCATAATGCACTTCTGTAAAATACCTCGCAAAATCTCTCTCTTACAGCCTTAACTAGCTACCTGTCTGCCCACCGCACTTCCTTACCTACCGACTTCTGCTCAAGGAACTTCAAGGTACCTTTCCTCGAGACTTTTTCTGAACTTTAAACAATACAGAGCCATCAATTACCCACTTCAGGAAACAAGCCATCTAGCACTTCCAATCTCTGCACAGCAAGTTTTCCTAAATCTAAGTATGTTGCAATGTGCCTGACCGAGTGCTTTTCAGATTTGTTTTAACTCTGCTACTACCACAGGAATACAGAAGTACAAATGCTTTCACAGAATAGTGTATAAAAAAACCTCACTACGAAGGAAAGCAGCCTCTCTCCTTGAAACCAGCACTGAGTCACAGCAGGCCAGCATCTCACAGCAAACGTGTTCCCCGCTCAGCTACTGCAGGGGACAACTGTCACCATGTAATCGTTCTAAATTCTCCTTTTTGCCCACTCTGCTTTCCTCTCCCACGGAAAGCTGACACTATTAGCTATCTACCATATCAAGAAACGTAAAATCTAAGAATAAAGTGCCTAGAAAAATGGAAATAAAAACAAAGACACGGGAAAAGTCAGAAGAACTCTTCCTTCAAGAAAAAACAGGTGAATTATTTGATGTGCTGACGTACGACCCAACTGTCCCCGTTCCGAGAACCCTTGCCCCCGTGGCTCGGAGGGGCCCGAACGACTTGCTGTGCAGCTGGACAGCTAGCACCAGTTAGACGAAAGGAGTGTGAGGTCTGAACTGTCAACTGCTTTGCATTCAAACAGTCCAAGTCGTGTGGGTGTATCTGGAAAGGCATCGCTTCACAGCTCTGAAACACACAGCACGACCGCACTCCTGTCCCGCTAGCTTTACAAACACCCAGATGCACAGGAACCACAGCTACTGGAGCCACAGGGAAACTTCACCCCGGCAGCACTTACTCAAACTGACGTGCCACAAACTCAGCAGCACCTTCCCAGGCAAAAGCAGAGCTGACAAAGGTTTACCTTCAACATCAACGCTCAGGTAGTTGCGCACTTCATTCAAAATGAAGTTTATATCTTCTTCTGTCGGTATCGGGTGGGAAGTAACATCAGTCGGGCTGTCTGTGGTCCCCGCAATAGTCATCTTCTCCCAGGGCAGGAAGAAAATCACTCTTCCGTCGCTGGTGGCTGGATCAAGCAGACCCATATTATCAGGGCTGAAACAAAGAAGGGACACGACTCAAAACAGGTCAGGCATCGCCAGGGATTCTGTTCTTGCACCCCTTGTACCCCAGATGAAGTATTAGCACACTACCTTTGTTCGTAGCTTAAACGACAAAACGAAGAACTGTCAGAGCTCTCACCTGAGGCCGTGGCCTGACTTCAAAAGGTAGTCCCAGAAGTTTTGAGAAAGAAGGCCCTTGGATGTGATGCCCAGATACTACCAGAACTTGATTTCTTAAGCAAGTCAGCAGACCACAGCCTCAAATCGAGCAGTCAGGCCTCTAGCATCTCACGTCTCCATTCACTCTTGAAAATCTTGCTCATTGGAATTTCAGATACAAACATTTGCAAATTTTAAAACAGCAATTACTTGAAAGTCCTTGTGGAATGAACAACTGCTTTCAGTCAAAAATGAACAATAATTTGTATCATGCCATAAAGGAAAGGGAAGGCTGAAACAGAATGCCTGCTAAAATGGAAGAAGTAAGAAGGGAACTCCAGTTCTGTTTCGATGCATCTACATATATAACAAGGAAAACTTTGGATGAGACATTATTAAGCCAAGTTATCAATTATCTGCTCCCTAAACAGAGGGCAGAAGTAAAGACAACAAAATCCCAGTGACTTCCACAACCCGCACTGGCAGTAAGGGGGGCAGGGGGGTGCGGGGTAGTAAGCGAAAGGCAGAGCAGAGGCAAGGAGAGCCGAGCCCCCCTGAAGCGGTGAGCGCTGGGAGGGCACTCACGCAGCAAGCCTCCAGCGCTGCCGCAGCCTCAGCCTGCTGACCGCCCGCCACGCGAGCGGGAACGAACGCCCAGGCTCCCGCGGGATCCGGACCAAGCGGCGTATTCCAAACGCTCTCACGACAGCACTCCTGAATGGGGAACCGTGTCTCGAGGGAAAAAAGGCAGATATCACCTCCGTAATGGCTAACGGACACTAACTGGATGCTAATATTCAGAGATTTTTCATGTATTTATGCCAGTGCTACAAACAGAATGATTCAGTAACATGAAGAAAAACAGTAGTTCTTCGTACAGGAAATTTTAATTTATGTACCAACGTTTTCTGGTATAATGTAAAAAAAAATAAAACTTAAAAAGCCAAAAAATCAGTTATCCCCATCACTTATGAAATAGCTATGCTTATATTTCAGAAAACAAAAGGCTTCTATAAGCACTTCAAAGTAAACAGCTTTCATATAGAGAAACATTCCAGCTGCCCCTTTTTTTTGTTTATTTTTATTGAAAGGAAAGATGCTGACTTTCACTTCAGGTGCTGGAGGTCCTTGTAAACACACCTGCAGCCAGGCCGCAGCCTTGGGGCCGGCGGCAGGAGGAGCCCGGAGGTACCGGGCAGGAGGACAGGCAGCACGTATGTAGGTGGCACGCGGACCGGACCGTCAGCGGGGATTAACTCAGTGGACTCCATCGCTGCGAGCACCGTAAACTGCCGGCAGACAAAGACCTGCTTGGAAATGAATCACCTATTTAAGAGAGCCGCCAGCTGAATCACTGAATATTTTCATTTTTAGGTAGTCTAAACTGATTACTGAAGGTAAGTTTTCAATATCTGGAAAGGCTAGAAGAGAAGCTGAAAATTTCATATACAGCATGTATATTAGAACATTTTTAGATGATATTTATAGACAGCTTAAGCATACAGTTGGAGAAGTACAATTTAATAGGGGAAGTCAACACAGATTTGTGCAAGGTAAACCACGTCAGACACATGATTACTTTTTAAAATGAAAAAGCTATTGATTTAGAGACAGAGGAAACCAGAAATTTAATACACGGTGTCAGAATATTCAGAAGACTTTAGATATTTTCTCAAAAGTACGAATTTTTTTTAACACAATTTTGTAAAAACTGTTAAAAATAAGAAAGTGAAACAAGTAAAGACTTAAAACTACGTTTCACTACACCACCTATGGACTGAAGTGTTTTCAGCCAGATTACACAGCAAATGATGAGAAAGGATGAGACAGTTTTCCATATGCCAATTAATTTACCAAACTAATGACTACCAGCTATCCTGGCTCAATCTCCTGTTGCTATGTTTGTTCCATCTTATCTGAATAACTGAAGAGACACGAAAAAAAAATTAAAATAAGGCATTTCCCATCAACAAGAAGCATCCTAACACCCAAGTATTGGCTGTTCTGGACCGCCTCTGGAGTCGTGCCGCTGCACACCAGGAATACTTCTGAAACCCTGTTTTTATAAGGCAGCAATTCTTACGATCACAGAGTGGATGGAGAATGTGGTATGAGCTACAGCGACATCAGCCGTTGTAAGATCTCTCTGGTAACCTTTGCAGGCTACTCAACGGGTCACGGGTCAGGTCAGGATTGCAAACCCTCGTACGAAGTATAAAGCAACGCCTTTACAGAGAAACGGAGCGGCAAGCGGTCTTGGAGGGCAACTGAGACGGACCTGAAGTGGCTCTGCCGGCAAAACAAACATCAAGATACCTGGCCTAAGGTAAAGCAATCGTTTGGTAATTAAGAGTTGACCTAATACTACTGCCTGTGTCTGGAGCACGGCTACTCTGTAGAAAGCCGCCTTCTCCAAGAAGCAGCTCAGTTAGACTGGAGTACGTGTGTCACACGCGTGACGAGTGAGGAAAGAATCGTGCGCAGCGACTACTGAAGCACACGTAGAATGCCAGCAGCTGTAGACTGCTAGACTAGACAGGATGACTGAACTGAAGGACAGCTCAGAACTCTGGAGCTTGAAGTCGGTAAGTGGTTCACTCCCGGACATCAAATACGGCATTTTGCAGAGCAGAACAGATATGTGGAAGATCTCTGGCTGAAGCAGCACTGGACCAAAGCACCACAAATGCAGTTAAAGAGCAAATACGTGACTTTCCACAGAGTAGAACTCAGGTTTAACAGACAAGTTTACCTGGAATCTGGAATGCAGAGCAGCTAGGAGAATTCAAGAAAGACGGAAAATATCTGAAATTTGTCAGAAGGAAGGGGAAAAAACAATACTGCATTCATGGACACACCTAAGGCAGAAAGCCGACCTGAACAGAGGTAGCCAAAATCCCCTCTCCTTTCAGCTAATAACATACTTTAACAACAGGGAGCGAGAGGCTTACTGCAGCTACCAGAACAGATATGTGTATACTAAAAATAGATCTAATGAGAGGAGGAATACAGGGACTATTAATGAAGAACATAAATGAGTAAGAAACCCATGGGAAATGAATGCATTAGGTTAACGTTACTTTTACGAAATCTTAACTATGTTTGTATCTGAAAACATCTACCTGTTAAAAAAAAAATCATTTGTGTGAGCCTGGGCCAAAATTCTGTAGAACATTTACCAGAAGGCAAATGGACACAGTGAAATGACAGTCTCCGTTTGCTGAGGAGTATTCCTTGGCACCAGGAGAAGAGTTGATGCAACTACGATTAAATACCACAAGTATTTGCTATTTAGCAGACAGCTCCCTGGTTTAAGCCATCCCACTTGAAGGAAGTTCAGCACAGTTTTATCTAATCAGCTGCACTGTGGAGGCAGCACGTGGGCAGACACTATTTTACAAGAAAAGCAATGCCCACATGCTGACATACGCAGGGGAACACGCAGAACAAGAATTCTCTACATTTCCAATTAAAATTATTAGGTTATTACACAGTAAATAAATTAGAGCCCTTGTGTATATCAAGCCACCTTCTACTTTGACTTTACAAAGCGATTCAAAGTTTTAAAACTTTACACGTTTTTGCTGTAGGTCCATAAAGTCAACTGCACAGGCACTGCTCATAGTATACAAGGAAACTAAGACTGCAACCCATTTCTCCACAGTGCTAGTGACTGCAAGCAGCCACCAGGTCCTTTTCCCATTTTTCATGCGGGATACCTCCCCTCCCCCACCAAAAAAAAGAACCGAACGCAAGAGTGATCTTACTCTAGGCCAAAAATGTCTCAATTTTACAGTCTCTGGTCATGTGCTATTGGGGCAGCTCCGGCAAAAACAACCATGATGTGCACTGGAAGTCTAAATTTATATTCACAGAGGAGTGCAATGATGGTATGGAAGGCATTATTGTAAGTGCACTGTATCAACAGAATTGGGATAAGTCTATAAATGTGAATTTCCATTAGGATGCTAATGACTTCAGAAGCCAAGGTAATATTTGAGCTTCAACTGACAAGCCTTTCTTGTTAGAAGGGAATTTGGTTTTGCAGCAGCAAATAAGGAAAGAAGCAGGCGTCTGCAGAGAGCGCGCTCGCCGCATGCCACAGGAACCCCTTCCGTAACAAGGTCAGCAGAGGGAGGCAAGTCCTCTCCACCAAGACAACTACGGGCGGGTGGGCTTGTGTCCACAGCGGTGTCAGAATTTAATTGTGTTATTTTGGACTACTTGCTATATTGCCTACATGCTGCATCCGTGTCTACCACGAGTGGAGTCGTAACGTGGCAGGGGAGTACGGCGGCAGGCTGCAGTGGCAGAGCGGCACTGCACAGAGTTTGATATTCAATAGGACAAGAGGTGGCAGCCTCTCCGAAAGGTTTTATATGCAACTCGTCTTCTTTAGGGAGGAGAACAAGTGGTCAGCACACTCAACTCAAACTCATGATTTAAAAAAAAGTGCCTTTCACAAGTCTGTTGTGGATGGTCTGCCTAAACACCCTTCTGCCCTGGTGATTTTAACTAAGAACTACAAGACTTCAATCTTATCCGAGTATATGAAATTGTTACTCTAATCGGCACAGTGCCAAAATCCTCTTTAAAAAAAAACCAAAATGAAAATCAAATCGTGCATTCAGAACTACCGTAAAACCCACAGATGTGTCTCTGCAAGCTTCTTTATTACAGGCACCGGCAGAGATTGTTACAAATGGTTCAGGCTTTGAATATCGTTACCTGTAATAACCAGGCATCACAATATGCACGCCCGCACTTGGCTGACAGATGTTTGGGACTTCCTGATCATCCATTTTGCGCACAGAGTCTGTGAAAGGTCCCGTAGCATTGATAACGCATTTGGCTTTGACATCAAATTCCTGCCCTGTGAGAGAAAACAGTATCAATCACACACCCCATTTGTTTTCCGGCTCACTGACACTCGCTATTATTAATCTGCCTATGAACTTCACCTACTGTAAAGTGTATCGTGCTTGTCTGAACAGAACTGCTGGAACGGTTTTAAAAAATTAACAAAGTTTTCACGTAACACCAGATTTTAAGGAAAATGATTTACAGCAATCCTCTGTCTTATCTGTAAAGGCAGAAGAAGGTAGGGCGGGTGGAAAAAGTTCAGCTGAAACCTGCCCCTTGAAGAGGAGAGATTTCAGTCTCAACCCGTGGACGTGGTAAGTGGGATTATTACTGTACAGCACGCAGCATTTCACAGCGTCATCTTTGCTTGACAGAAGGGTTTGGATGTAAAGCTTAGCCTACCCTGCCAAAACACGAGGATTCGAGCGGAAAACCTGACAGAAGTTAGGCTAGGTGATTGACACTAATGGCATGCCGCTGCACGCGGGGAAGATGGCTCCTTTGCCGGTTCATTGATACTCACCAACAGCAGAGCCCCCCGCCCCTCCCTCGTTTCATTAGGTCGGTGTTTCTTTAACGAAGCGAGGACGCTCTCCTGAAGCGCGGTGCTTTCCACTCGGCCGCGGCAGGGCAGAGCTCGCTGTGGAAGGCCACGGCTCCCGCCCAGCGCGCGGGCCGCGACGCGCGGTGCCGCGGGGAAGGCACGCACCTGTCAGGACGTCCCTGCAGCGCACCCCGCGCACGCGTTCCTTCCCGCTGGCCGGGTCCCTCGTCTTGAGCAGGCGCAGCACTTCCGCGTAATTGGCCGTGGCAGCGCCGTAGCGGGCAGCGGTGAGGGCGATGGCGAGGTTCATCCGTGCGTCGTTGTGCTGTCCTGCAGCGGGGACGGGACCGGGAAGGACACCAGTCACCTCCAGCCACGCGCTTGTGGTATGGAAGTGTGTCAGAACCGATCTGTCACATCTGTCCCTGTCACATCGAATAGGCGTGATGGCTGCTCGCGCCGGACGAGGATGATTTAAAGATGCATGCCCTGCGCTGCGCCGCAGCGCCCGACGGCTGCGTTGGCAGCTGCGCTCCCCGCCCGGGCCAACGCAGCCCCCGAGCCCCTGCGACACGCCACAGCCACGGCCCACGGAGCTGAGAACTAGCGCTCGTCCACCTCCGAGCCAGGGGCAGACCAGGCACGTTTTCTTCACCTCCTGTAACTGTACGTAAGTATTCGTCTGACGGCCCAGCCGGACTGAGCCGACAACTCCCAGTAGCAAGTGTACCGCACAGCCTCCCGCGCCCACGAAACCACCTGCGGAGACTGGGCCAAACAGCCAGCTTTCCACAACCGTTTTTTCTTGTATATGCATTTTAACTTCCCAACATACAACATAAAAGCATCAAAAAAAAGAGACATAAGCAGACAAGAATTAATGAAGGATTCTTAACATATATCATTAAAGATTTATTACTGAAATTCCCTCGTTAAAGAAAACCAAGAGAGAGGCGGAGGGACCATGAGGGGAAGATGATTAATTACTCTGAAATACTGGCTTCACCTGAGACTTTTCCTATTTATTATTGCCACTGAAGTTAAAGTCCTGGACGCTGGCTAGAAAGAATTACTATACATTGAAGGGGCCAGGCTCTGTGTGTCCTGAATAATTAATTTAGGAGAGGGCTAAACTTCCTGGGGTACGGTTCACTTCCCCACGTGTCTGGACCACTTCTATCCAAGATAATACCGATCAAGTGATAAATTTGTAATAGATATTGTAGTTGATTTATGTTGCCAGCATTCCCAACGTTTAGTATAAATGGTTTATGTAAAGTTTGGTCCTTCCGATTCTGCCTAGTGCAATCTCGAACCACTGTGCAAATAATCTGTTCCTGGCTGAAAGGGCAAAGTTATACAGACGGGATCAATGGTCTCGCAGGTGCCACCTCCCCTCCCCAGACCTCTCATTCTACCACAGCTGAGACGATACGGTGCAATCAGTCTTCAGCTGCAAGAGAAAAAAGTTACGCGAAGCGTAGAGAAACAGTAACATGATAAAGCACCGATGGAGAAACAAACAGTAACTGCAATTCAGCGAAGCAAACAATGCCCAGAATAAACGGCAGGAAAGAACAGCAGAACGACTGCGCAAGGTGTCACCGAAAGTTGGGGATGCTCCATCACGCAGGACGCACGAGGCTCCACACCCATCGGGCAGACGTGGCAGGCAAATCCTTAAACACGCGCCTCAACACTTCTGCCGCAGTCGCGCCACGGAATGGACGCAATGACCTTACCAGGTCTACCTCAAACCTTCACGTTCTAATGCGGGGCTGAGCGAATGTCCAGCTCGTACGCAGAGGGAGAGAGGAGAGACAAAGCCCCGCGATGAGCTGCGCTCCAGCAGCTGCTCCTCGGGAGCGCAGAGCGGGGCCCGTACTGCAGCGCAGCCCAGAACGCTCCCCTCGCCCCGGGCGGGAGGCTCGCAGAGCGCCGTGCCCTGGAGACAGCCCCCCGCTGCGGTGCCCGGGCGGGGGGACCGCCTGGCCCCTGGGCACGCCAGCCTTGGCTTCGCTGGGCGGGGAGCCCAGCACAAACTGGGAGCGCTGCCCTCGAACAAGTGCCGTCGGTGTGCGCACGGAACCCTGACGCACCCGCTGCCGCGCGGCTGGATTCACTCCTTACTGCAGAAGGACCCCGGGGCCAAGAGGGCTTCCTTCGCTGCGTGCTGATCCCCCACCAGTCCGCTCTCGCCATCAGTGCGCACGGCGGTACCCGACACCAACCGGCGTCTCTGGCTGACAGAGGGTGTGGGGTCATCACGCAAACCCAGCACAATTTACAGCGTTCGCCAATATTAGCTGTGGTCTCTGAGAAGTCTCACTGTCTGAATTTTGCAAGCTTGCCTCTTCCCAGTTTTGTGACTTATTTGTCCAGATGAAAAGTCATCCAGAGCAGCCAATCAGCAGAGCAAATAATGTGGAAACAGATGTAATTTTTAAAAAGAACAAGCATCTAACTAACAATTGCTTATTAAGCCCCAAATCCAAGAGCTGCTCAGCACTGCGTTGAAAGTCCTAATGCTCATAACGTCCGAGTGAGCCAAGTGCACTTCAGGATTTGGACTGCTGTGTGCAGGACAACATTTTCACGCTTTCTCTGAAACTCTCATCCATTTTCCCCTCATCATTATTCTGACGCGAGAAACCCCTTGCTATTACTCAATTCTCAGCTGTCCAAAAGGAACTCTGAGTGCCTATGTAATCTATTTGCAGGAAGAGGACTGGGAAATAACCAGTTCCTGATTAACTACACATCTAGAGAAACCCACCGGCTTCAGATTGATGGGATCTACGGCACGGAGTCCTAGAGTATCTCGTAGTATAAACAGCAGAGATCTGTAGAGGTCTAGATTTGAAAGAAATGAAGAGTGACTTACTGGCTCAGGAATTTATCATCTGTGGAGAATAATACTGCAACAGTTTGGGTCACAGTACGACAGTTTTTACACTAAGGAACAGCTTTTTTCTTTTTTTTTTTAAAGCCCTCCAACTCACGTGTGCACATTTCCCTCCAGACAATTACATTAAAATCCTGCACTTCATATGCAATTATCTTTTTTCTTGATGTCTGAAGAAGCGGTTGCTGTTCCTCCCTGCACCCCCCCCAGTACAAAGGTGCCGCAGCCAGCTCCGTTCTTCCCACAGCACCATCCACAGCTGACAAGGCGTACATTCTGCTGATGGAAGTCAAACTAGCTATCTACACACGTGCCAGTTTGGAATCAGGAATGATTATTAATTCAAAGATGCTGGTATGTGTCCTGGAACTCCGATGATCCTTACCACTCTAGAGAGAAACGGAGGATAGCAAAGCAAAGATACCGCAGCTCAAGCTTTTTGACTTCTCAGTGAAATGCCATTCTCCCTCTGTAAGACTCAGCGATCCTCCAAACCCAAGATGAAAGCCTCTGAGCTTACCTGCCTCCAGAACAGACGCATAAAGCTTGCCTGACACTCGCACTGCTCCCGCGTGCAGAAGGTGCCAAGGAAACCCAAGGCACAGCTGTGTGACGAACGGCGGGGTAGCCAAAAGCTCACCTACTCCAGACAGCTCCACAGATAGCCACTGTCCGTCAGAGCAGCCACTGGTGCTCCAAAGCAAAAGAAAGAGGACAACGGCCTCCCCTTGCTGCCAGAGGCAACCCCGCTACCATACCACCCGCTTTTTCCAAATGTTACAAGCTAAAAAGTTCTTTTCTAACAACAGAGTGGCTAAGCCCAATTAGCTTGGCATCCTTTTCCATAGATGAGTAAGCTGCTGAAGATCTCATAGCTGACCTGTAGGCAATACAGAGAAAATCCGACACTCGCCAACAACAGATGCTCACGAACACCCTGCCCTGGAGAGGTGACTGCTGCTTCGGTCCTGCGGCTCGAGGGCTGGCTGTGAGAGCGCTCGCTCGCTGTACGCACGGCAGTTGTCAGCTGGACGCATCGCAACCGTGGTGCGAGCGGCAGCCACACCTCAGCATCTTTGGAAGAAGCACCCAAGAGCCAACTGACGGAACATGCTGAGTTTTCTTTGCAGCTCCTCTCACAATACCTCTCGAAAATAAGCGGATGTTTAAATCTTTCAGGTTATTTCTAGGACGAAAAACTGAAAGAATCATCCATCTCATTATTCACTAATGAATTATGTCATCTGCTCCTAATATAGTAACAATGGAGTGATACTTCAGTTTTTATTAAGGGTAGTCAACCTTGCTTTGAACAAAACACCAGCTTAACCGCTTTCATTAAATTAACACTGGATCCTTTTAAAAAAACCCCTCATTCTTAGAAGGCGTACTGCTGAAGACATCTAGTGCGTGAAGACATTTTGTGTGAGTGTGTCCTACATCATGTTACGACCAACAGTGATGCCATTTGGTTTATAATTTCTTTTTTGTGTGTAATTTAGGAAAATTCTATTTTCATTCCTTAGTAGCAAATGTTGTATTCCTTCAAAGACAAACAGACAATGCTTCCGTTGGCACTAAAAGCATCCTCCCACGGAGTGCACGTAGTGTACATTCAATTTTATTTTTATCAGTGCTGAACCATAGCCAGCAGTGGTAACAAAGCCCACAGACTGGAGAGATTTGTTTGTGACTGATTCACTAGAGTTGTGTGAAAACCACAGCGTTAATCAGGCACTCTGCTTGTTCTAGTATATTCTCTCCCCTGTCACTCTCTGACACCTACCACTTCTACACCAGTTCCTGCTTTCTCCTCTGCAACTCTATTCAGCTGAGGATAAACAGCACACAGTAGCCAGAGAGTGCGCTTTTTTAAGCAGCCGTCAGAAGCTCTTTTAATCCCAAGAGGGTAACTTTTGCTCACGTTAACCTTTTTACGCTAAGAAGTAACACCTCGGCATTGAGTATAGCTGCTGCACGGCACTGAGTCATGTACCGATGCACACCAGCGCTGCAGCAACCGCCCCAAACACGCTCTGGCTCGCGCTGCAACAGCATAGCTGCCATGTCCGCTTTTGCAAACTTCTTGCTTTAAAGAACAGGCCTGTCCCTGCAGCAGGCACGAAAGCCGCCTCACCTTTTCTCCATTTACAGTCTTTTCTGATTAGGCATATCTAGTTATTGCTGCGGAGGTCAGGTTTAATGGAGAGTTGGAAATTAGCCATGCAAGAAGCTAAATGGCAGTCTTAATGAACTTTCTCAAGAGGGCAAATCCTTCCGCAGAACCACCCACCAGGCTTCTTTCGAAAAGAAAAATACATTAAGAGCAGTATTTGAATGGGAGAACTAGGCCCACAGTACGGTTCCAATTTTATATCCCTGCATAATGCAGCCGTACAACTAAGTAGGGGTTTTTATCGTTTTCTTTTAAAAAGCTGAGGAGATAAAGGCAAACAAATATTTGCAAATTAATCTCTTGCTTGTATGTCACTCCTTTACCGATACCAGTGAGCTCCACTTCTGTAACTAGAATACTTCACTGCAACTCCGGCGGCAGCCCCTTGGATTTGGAACACAGCCCAGAAGCCATCACCCAGCACCAGGACAGGGATGCCGCTGGGTCCCCACAACACTGACACCCAGTCTCCCCAAAAGCACTGAGACTCGTACAGTTCTTTTAAAAGTCTGTCTCTGTACCTACACGTTGCATTCTTACAACAGCCTTGCACTGGGTAACTGCACGCACCTAGTAAAGAAAAGCAACGCATGAAATAAAATGATTTCTTTCACGGGCACGGAAGTTTTCTCGCTGTGTACAGACAACCCTTACCAAAACCTTCCAGATTTAAGGCTGATGAGTGATAATTCTAGATCACTATACATAACTAAGTTACCAGGACTGCCCGCATCCTCCAGTTCTTAAACAAGTGCTTAATTGCATGCTCAGTTTTCTTACAAGCATTGGAACAGGAACCCAACATCTGCTGCGCGTACGGCAATCGGTTACGTCCCAGTTCAGGCATTATGAATCAGCTGGAGTGACTCAAAGTGGTTCCAGACTTCTCTGAGAAAGAACTCGGCAAGTTCTTTTCCTCAGACCTCAGCAGAGTAAGTTCAGAGGTAAACATCCCATTTGACTCGTGAGTCATGAGTCATTAAAAATGCCCCCAGACCTGAACTCTTTCTTGCTCTCTGAATCACATGAAACTTCACCCAAAAATGTGCTGAAAACGAGTAGACTTTCGAGGACACGCAGCACGCACGCATTTGTTCTTGGCCTGCTTCAGAGGGACGGGTGTTCTGACTCGGCCCCATCAGCTCCCTCACACCCACGTGGAGCAACGCAGCAATGCTACACCAGGCTGCTCACGCTTCTCCTGCGGCCCCTGTCTCATCGGAGCTCTGCTTTCCGCTGTGTTCTCTGTGCTCCTGGGACACAGCCCAGCCTGGCGGGGACAACACCACACATCTCCATACACACTTTGCACTGGAAAAAGCCCCCCACAACCCGCTGTTAGCTCTCCAAGGCCTGCCCTAAGACGCAGGTATTTTCAGCCCGTGCTCTGTGGGCGCTTTAATGGAAAGGAAAGCCGTGAGCCTGGCCTTGCAGGCAAATCCATTCTAACAGACTCGCACTCAGATTTGACTCACCAAGCTTAAATAATCCACTAGCAGTCATTTTAAAGAAGTTTCCGGTTCCTCCGTTGGGCACCAGCTGAGACCACAAGCAATAAACGTCCCTAGTCCCGTGAGCGACAGAGGTGAAGCGGCCGCCGTCAGCATCCAGCTCCCAGGTTCTGCTCCTCAGGCGGGTCTGGAAGGAGTCGTGCCCCTCTACCAGTAACACATTTACCAAGCCTTCACACGCACCGCTCCACTGTGCGCTGCGGAGACCACCCAAGGAGCAGCCTAACCTCTGCTTCACAAGAGAAGCTGAGGGAACTTCAGAAAGTCAGGATTACTTTCGTAAGGCAAGACTAAAGGAATGGAGGAGCCTGTGCCCAAACAAATCGCATGTATGGATAAAACCAACCAAGACCACAATGAGAATTAGGACACGAAAGTATGATACATTCCAACTTACGTACAGAGTTATAAACAAGTGAGTTACATGGGCAAGAGACAGGAAGCCCACAAAAGCATTTAAAAAAACCCCAAAGCACAATACCCTGAGAACGTCTGTCTGACCAAGTCTACTGCCAGGCTCTGGTACAGAAGCAAAAACTCCCGTTGAAGCTGAGGTATCAGCACGCAGAAACACGCCACAATATCCAGGCACATCAAGCGAGAGCCAAATTTGGAATTATCGTTCTGTGCTACTGCTTTGTAATGATGTTGTTTCTCACTTCTTCTGTACCCGCCTTCAGCCTGTCACCACATCGCACTGCACTGTCAGCGGACGTAACGGCAGAGCGTTGAAATGAAACTAAACATTGTCACTGTCAGTTTGTGGAAACCGCGCTGAACTGTCACCCTGAACAACCGTCCCGGCAGCACTGCCATGGCCGTGCCACCGCGCCGACAGAAGCGTGATGACGTCACGACAGCTTACTGCGTACCCGCGCGGTGCGAGAGCCGACCGGTGCTCCCAAGGCGCGCGCCGGCAGCTTACGACTGGGGCGAACCGAAACTGGAGGCAAACCTCGCTTTGCGCACCGCAGTAGCTATGTTTCAAGGCTCCATGAACTCGTGACGGATTCATCAGCCACCGCACGGTGCGTCCAGCAGGCGGGACGCCGGCCGCCGCTCTGCGGCCCAGCAGAGAGCAGCCGGGCCCGGAGGGAGCAGCCGGGAGCGGCAGCCACGGGCAGGACGGAGCTGGGGAGCGCAGCAGGGCTCCTGGGGACAGGGCACCGGCGGGCGGCCAGGACGAGCCGTTGGGTGCCAGCTGGAGGGGACCACAAGCACCCAGGGGTGGCAGGTAGCGGGCAGGGCTGCTGCTGACTGAGGGACTCACCCCATCCGATGGAGGAGTCAAGCCCCAGCATTTTAACCGGTAATTCTCCACGCTAACCCAGCGCATGGACAGATACAGGAACAGGCCAGGAGGTGCTCGGCAAGTGAACTCTGCCGATGGGAGAGGAAGAGCGCGGGGAGGAAGACAAGCAACGCGCACGTCCCCGGCCCTTCGCGAGGCTGGGGCTGCTCCGGCCCCGTCTGCTGAGCGACACAGGGACAGCCCCGGAGCAGGGGAAGCAGCAGCAAGGTGCACAGGCTTCCCATAACCCGTTTTCCCCCAACATCATCACACCTACAATATGGAACAGTGTACATATTAACTAATGACCGACTATTAAGTTCACATAAAATGCACACATATAAATTACAGCAGAGTTACATGCTTCGACGGAGTCTTTCCCCTAAAAGCCACGACACGCTGGGGAACGCTCAGATGTTTGTGGCACAATGTGCAAATAATGTCGTTTTGCTCAGGAATAATCTTAAATCTTCTAGGTAACACGATCTGAAGAATTATTCCCCATTCACTTCTTAAGGGACGCAAAAACCATCCTTTGCTTATACGAGCATTAAAAAAAGAAAAGAGAGAGGCACAGAATTCACTAGAATATTCATCATCTCCAACCTTAAACCCACAGCGTACAAACAGACGAATCCAGCAAGTCAGAGAGCAAAGCCAATTTAATCTGTGGCTCCCCTGAGGTAAATGTAGTTCACAGTCCTGCCCCCACCCCAACCTCAGCCATAATCCCCGCTTCCTGGAGGTAAGAAAGCACTGGAGTGAGGAAAATTCTGCAGCAGGATATAATGATCCAAAATGACAGGGACAATAATGACAATGAATTTCATGTCTCCCAGCCATGAGCTGGGGATGCTTGACTGGGCTGACTTACACAATTAAATTGTTACAGGTACAGCAGGAGACGCAGTTATCATCCGCCTGCTTTTGGGGAGGCCGCCTCCGGCGAGAGGAAGCCTAGCGCTGCGGATGCACGGCCCCTTTTGCCGGGGGCGAGCGGCCGCTCCTGCGGCGACGCGTGCGTGGCCGCACCCTTTGACAGCGGCACAACCGGGTTAAAGACGCGAGCCATTTTAGGCTATCGATTTTCGCCCTTCTGAAAACGCTAGAAGAGCTCCGGCGGATAAAGCACGGCACGACTCGAGCCACCCTGCGCCGAGAAGCACGACATGCGAGCAGAGCGCCAGCGGATTTCAGCAGAGAATTGGGCAGCACCGTTTACGACGGCTCCCGCTCCCTGTCTCTTCCCCCCGGTGTGGATACGCCGCCAGCGAGGACAGTCTCTTCCGCGGGCTCAGCCGGAGACGGGCATCGCCTTCCGCGCGCGTTCCACCGGAGAAAGCCAGCACCCCCTGGACCAGCCCTCTCGGAGCAGGCTGCCGATTTCCTTCAGGATTTCACACACAACTCTATTACACAGGCCAAGGGACAAAATGCATCTGAAAGCAACGGGACACGGGGAGTACGCGTGGTGTTTCCCAGGTTACACCCACAGTTAGTGTGCCTGCAAGGCTTCTCTCGGTCATCCAGCTTCAGTTTTGAAACACCAAGAAATATGGTTAGCCATGTATTTCACCCATAGAGTCTTTGTAGTGGCAAACTGCCAAAGAGTTTTTATATCCAGGGAAGGAAAAGAAAGTCATACAGTTGTCTGCATCAGTAATAGGGTAATACCCCTCTTACGGCTCAACATTCTCAAAATATTAATTTGTCAAATATGAATTATAAAGCTATAACATTTCATAATTCAGGACACACTCAAACACTAGGAAAAATAGCTACAAGAGCCTAAATAAAAAAAAAGCATTTATTCCATTTTTGACAGCTTAATGAATGCCCTACTCTTTTGCATTGATTTTTGTGTGTATGTGTGTCTGTGTGTGTGCATGTGTGCCTGGGAAGGATTTCTCATGGGGTTTGCTGTAAACAAGGAAAGCTAAATCCTCTGCCAAAGCTTCCTTTTCTACCTTTAAATAACCTCCATATTAAATACTTCAGGAGAGAATATATATACAAAAATACTGAGAATGCAAAAAAATACAGAACAACTACCTACGTCACAGCCAGCAAATTTGTAGAATAAGACATTAAACAATCAAATACCTTGATGTGGCAACACAGTCACAGAAGGAGTATATGTTAATTCCTGATTTCAGAAAACAGCAGTAAATTCAAAGAGCAGGGTCAAAGCCCTAAAATCTTAAATTCATGACTGATTCCAGAACACAAGTTTTCCTCACACACCTAAGGGCTCATCTTTGCAAGGCAAAAATATGTTAACAAAAAAGTCTGCAAGCACCTAGAGACAGAAGAATAACGCATCTTAAAAAGAACTGTGCCACTTCAAATTTCTAAATGCTTTAAATTGAAACATTCTGGCCAGTTGGATCTCTTCTTTAATGTTTTTCCTAGTTCTTAACATAGTGAAGTACGTATAATTTAAATGGAGATGAAATCTTCCATTTAAAGTGCTTTAAAATAATTCTGCCTACGATCTTGCGATCTCAGCCCAGCTTCTCCACAGTGCCTCTTCTCCAGTTTTCCTTGAGCTACATAAGTGGAACTGACAGATCACTGCTCAGATAGCAGCCACATTCTCCCCCCCAAAATGTTGCCTTTTTGCTATTCAGGAGTATCCTAATACCAACCAATGCTAAATGAAGTCTGACATGTACCCCTAAGAAACAAACTTGTAAGTTGTGGCTTCAAAGCAAACCTTGAATAAATAGGACACATTGTGTACACCCAGGCTAACGTCCAACATATGCTTTAGCTTCCTGATGCTGAGGCAGAGCAAGAATCGCCTCTGGTGAAGTCTGCGATTTGCTGCTGCTGGTACTTCCAACATTTATAATGTACCCTTTTTTTTTGCCTGTATAAACAATTTTAAAAATGTAATTAAGACGACCACAGCAACATTTCAGAACACAACATACTCATGAATAATGGATTATTTGACATGCCACTAGTTTGATCAACAATTACAAAACAAAAGAAAGCATTCCTGATCTCTCCTTTGCAAAAGAACATCGCCACCAATAAGTCATAACTGGACAGGTGGTTTTATCAAACAAAAAAGTAACCTAGGCAATGAACGTTTTTAATTCTTCCCTTTGGGGCGGTGATCAACATGCCAAGCAGCGAGACGCGGCTAGTAGGTGCTATTAACAACTACAGACACAAAGAAGGCATGACAGAGACTGGAAGAGAGAAAAGCAAAAAAACAGCAGAAAACCACATTTAACTGCACATACAGAATCAGTTAAGATACGCCTTTCTTAAAAGGCTGATGTATTTATTCGTTCTTTAAAGAAGAAGACTGAGAAGGGACGGACAGAGCAGATAAAGACAGGACCTACTTTAAGATATATATATTCATCATTATTTAATGCCCTATTTTACGACTAATCCTTCTGAAAGAAGTAACAGGAGTTTAATTCAATCTTACATAGCCTTCTCTACTTTAACTTCAACTCCCTTTCCCTTTTGTCCTCCATTCCTCTGGATTTAGGGCATGAAAGTATACCATTAAAATTCAAGTATAGTAATTTACAAGATCTGAAGTGTTAGCGTGCTTGCTGAAACATTATGACTTCAAACAGATTTACTGAGGACAGAACACAGGTTAATTGATCACAATAAAATAATTACTGTGTTAGAACACAGCATGAGCCCATCCACACCACGGGCCATAGGTTGACCTACAGAGGAGTCACTACAGACAAAATTTAATTCTGTAATGTGGCATGTTAAGAATTGATTTTGTGGTTGGAAAGTTTCTCTTCCGGATTAGATGCAACCTCAAAGCACCCAAATGCATATTATGAACTCACAAATTTGATACTGTAGTCCTTCAGAACCACTTTATTCTGCTAGGAAATTGAGGTCTGGCAGAGCTTTGAGAGTTTTTAAAAATTTTTTTCACTGCAAAACACCATTTCTTTAAATTCTGCAAAAAACTGTGTATAACTAAGCAGCAGTGCTATAGGTAAAGCAAAACAAGGCCAGATATACCAGCATGGACAAGCAGTTTCACTGGCAGCGAAACTGCAAGCTTATTTTTGATACCTCCCACCAAACCAGCCTTTGAGAGTCCAGCTAGCACCACAGCTGCTCCTCTGAAGGAGCGTCACTAAGAGTCTCTGCCAGCCACCCGATTTTATGAAACCTTGGGGAATAAACAGAGTGACTAGGCAAACCTCTTTCTCCTCTAAACCGCTCCGAAATATTTTGCATGTTCCCTTTTTTTCTGTTTGACACCTCCTTGTTTCCAACACGCAGAGCACGCGTTTTCTCCCCATGGCTTGGGAAGGCAACCAAGCCATCCGCGACGTACAGGGCTCCGCACGGTACTGCTGCCCAGATGTTCTCCTCTACAACACCACCTGGTATCTTGGTGCTGAATTTCCATTGACGGCAACACCATTTAAAACAATCACTCGTCCAACAAACTTGAAGACTAATTTTAAGGCTACCTTGTTAACGTGTATCTTTAGAATGCTGGAGTAGTAAATAGCTCTGATACATCCAAAATATCTATTTAATCAGAAAAAAACTTCAGTAGATTATAAATAGATTTCAAGTTATAGGGCTCTTATGAGAAGTGTAATTACAGTTAAGAGAACCACTTCATTCTTCTTGCATGCTCCTGGGATCCCTTAAAACAGTCTAAGGGATAGCTTATGGTAACGAAAAAAATAAATCTGAATTACTTTTCTGTGTGCTATTTACGGCAGCTCTTGTTACAGTATGCAAAAAACCCCACATAATCCCTTACAATAGCCTCTGAATTCCTCTAGACCTTAAAAATAACATAGAGAAGATGCAGTCTCCATCAGACATAGGGAAAAATCGAGTCCATCCTTTAAATCTCACTGTACTCCCAAATAAGAACCTCTACATATATATGTTCCTGCACGTATCACATATATGTATATTTTTTTTTTCCATTCTGCTGAGCTCAGTATGAGACAACTTGCAATTACCAACACGTTCTTTGGCCAGAGCCTCATAAATGCTATCCGAGTCCAGCGCACTTCGAGAGCCCCTCCTGCTTCTTCCTGGGACAAAAGCCCCTATTGATAAGCTGATGAATAGTGTAAATGCAGTTCTAAAAAGGGAAAAGAACCACCTTTACAATCAATTTTGTGTGAAGACCTTTCTAGCTGCCAAAAGGTCAGAAACTACATCTCCAGGTAAAAACTAACTAGGTCTGTACCACTACTGAAGTAAATCAGTATTTAAGCTATTTATTCCTTGGAGAGCTCCTCCAAGCCTGCAACGAATCTCTGGCTTTTTGCCCTGCCCTGAACACATTCGACATTTTGATATTACCAGCAGGCCCCATTATCAAGAAAATTTCACCAAAACTTTCTGTCTTGGCAGGAAGTAGAAGAGGACTGTAGAAGGGGAAACACCAATCTAACTAGCGACACATTGTGAAACAGCAAAGATGTCTGATGCAAAGAAAAACATGTTCTGTCTTCCAGATGTGCCAACGGACCCAAGCGCATCAGGAAAGCAACCATGACCATATACCCTGGTACTCCAACTTACGCAGTGAACTTTCCAGCATTTAGAATTTGTAGTTCAGTATTTTTTAAATACCGAAGTTCTGACAGTTTGGGGATGGAATTTGCAGGCCATTAGAAAGTAGTGGGATAGAGCAGCTTGGATAAGGCACAAGACACCTGTACATCAACTCCAACGCTAATACCCCAGACAAGCAAAGTTGCTAGGTAGTCATTTGCCAAGTAAGCCAACTACACCTTCACCGGATTTTTTCAGACTGCCTTGGGCATCTGTAGGGCCTGCAGGGACAGAGCCAGAGTTCAGAAACCCCTTGCTTGGCAGACCCATCACTGCGGCACCTGTGGCTGCACAGCTCTCCTGGGGGCTTATCACCAGGCTTACTGGGCAGCACAAGGCACAAAGGCTTATCCACTCTTACATTACAAACAAGAGGGACGCTCCTTCCAGACGTGAACGCACACGAACACTTCTGAACAGGAAAACTGCTATTTCCAGACGGTTGCAATGAGCTCTATTAAATCATCATTCTGTTTTGAATGAACATCAAAAGACTTGCAGAAAGCATCTTTCTTTTCTCCCACTCAGACACTGATTTTGTGTAAGTGTTATACACAAACACCTAAGACTAGCTGATACAACGGATTCAATAACTCGAGCTGGAGGCACTTTTCCTCTCATGAATTTCTAACCCTTTATTTAAAGGGGTTTTAACAGAAACCGTTATGCCTTATAGCAGTCTCTAGTACTTGATTATAATTACAGCGAACGCTGTCTTTGCAGAGCAACCCGTTTTATTGGTGATACAAAAAGTAATTGATCCAGCCCTCGTCCCACCCAGTGCAAGAACCACAACCAGCAGCCAGGTCATCTAGATGGGTTTGAAGACATCTGCACAGCGGAAGTGCTACTGCAAACGATTAAACATTACCGGAAGAACGACGCTTTCCTGACTTCTGGTACCTCAGAAGCAGCGTTCAGTCTGAGAAGCGCATAGCAAACTCAGGCACAGCGGGAAAGCTGTAGGGAACGACCAGAACACTGGAATGCTTTCACATAGCACCATGCCTGCTGGCCAAGAAAATGAATATATTCTCTCCTACATCCAGTAAGCTGCTGTTGTGAGAAACATAATTTATCTATCAAACTAACGCTTAAGACACAAGCTGAATCCTTCATTCTTCTTACAAAATCAATGTACGTGATCTACAGGTGCATACTTGTGTTTCCCCCCGGCCTCAAGACGCAGCACAAGGTAATATTGAAAGCACAGCAAGGCAACATACCGTCATAGTAGACAATAGCTCCCACCAGCTCGTCTTTGCGTAGCATTGGGAAGAGCTCCAAGGCTCTTGACTTGCTAAGGACGTAACTACTTTTCAGACACTGACTTCCAGCCACAAGGTCATACAGTTTTATTCCAAACCAGTAGTACGGCAGCTGCCACCATCTGCAGCAAAAAAAAAAATCCTGCTGAAGTGAAATAAGAAAAGCAAAAATGCATGCACACACTGTTATTGTAACATAGAACACATTTGGTAACAGTGTGCTGAATTACACCAGTTTTACTTTGTACCATCATACAAATTCATGGTATCACAATATAATGTAAACATGCAAGAACTTATGTATTGTTCACTACTGTTTTCAACTGATCTACTCACTGCAGTCAGTCAAGCAGATTCAAGCCTTTGTTCGCTCTAGAATTAGGATCACATATTGGCTTTTTGTACTTCAGGGTGAGGTGAGATATTAAAGCTACGTGTTGAGGGAAGACCCAGGCTGTGTGTGCAAGCTGAAAGGGCTCCTCAGCTGCACATCTTGACTAATGCCTCCAGCACAAACAGGACCACATAAATGCAGCTGACCCCTGACCTAGACGAGCTCCAGCTAGGACAAGCTCCTCCTACTAAGGCAGGAATAAAGCCATACATGAAGATCATTCATCAAAACCTCACTGCTCCAAGTAGCCTGTTACAGTGAGTCACTGTTCTTACAGATTTAATAACCGAACCCAAATCACTTAAAGTCTTTCTCTCACATGAGAAGCAAACTGTTCTCTCAACACCGACCTGTCACACTGGAGGCTGTACGGCCTAAACAGCACGTCGCTCAGAACACTGTGACAGCAGGTGCTGGAGACAAAGGTGTACAGGAAAGAACAGCAACGAACACCCCGGGAATGAGAGTACATTCCTGCTGCAAACCCCCCTCCTCCTCCCCAGCGGGGCGACAGGAAAGCCCTGACCAGCGGACGTCCAAGATGTGCTCCCAGGCAGCAGCGATAGCTGCTTGGCACCGTGAGAGAATTTCATGCTCCTACAGCACGGCAACTTCTCACCTCCGGGAGGACAAAGCTTGTGACAGGTTTAACGACATCCTTGGGAAGAGGCACCTGGGAACTTCTCCGGGAAACAGCTTGCTTGTCAAAGCACTGGTAGAGAAGAGACATTACAGCAGAGCTTACTTGTAAACAGGCAGCATTATCGGCAGCGGCGCCGACAGGTGAGGAGCAATCTCCAGCAGATTTGCACGCTCCTCAAGTGCTTCTTTCACCATCTTGTACTGGAAAATACAAGCACACATGTGAATCCCAAGTTGCTCAATTTTGCCTCCACGTGCAACATTTAACAAGAAACTGTTTATCCAAGCAAACACCTTGCATTTTTTTACTGTTCTTTCAAAAACACACTGCCATTTGCTAAAAATTTAAAACAAAAACATTTCCCAAGAAAATTCAGTTTCCCTAGTTTCATTTTGGTGTCTTGGCAGGTCAGCTGAGTAACTTTTCATTTGAACGTGAAGCGCAGTAAGCCATGCCACTCCTAACTGTGGGCAGGAGGCACTTACGGAGGGTTAGAACTCCTCCCACAGCACAGCTTCTGCGCCGACTCCCACAATTACATCCCATACTAACTCCGAGTTGCGAACGCAGAGGCATTCTTCTCCAAATCAATCAATACGAATCAATACGAAGTTGTTCTTTGGCAAAAAAGAAGGCTGATTTCTATAGCTGGATAACTGCATGGTTTTTTTATTTTTCCCTGAGAAGCCACCACTTCTGTAGCGGCATTATAACCATTGAAACCTACCTTAAGTTAGAGGGGTTTCAAAGAGAAGACAAATCAATTTCTCCAAACAAGAACATCACGCTTCCACCAACACAAGAATACAGACAAGCGTTTGTGTACAATATCACCCACTTACCCTATTTTCTTTCCCCATTCCCATGTAAACAGGACAGCCACTCACTCCCCGAGATTCTGATCTGGACAGGTAGGAAGCTCTTCTTCTTCTGCTCAGCCCTGCCTCTGCCTGCCTTCCCCCAGCTACACACCATCTACAAGGCAGGGCAATCAGATTGCCCATAAAAGCACTGAGCAACAGGCAGCAGTACCAGTTGCCCTCGTCAGGAAAGCTGAACTGGAGAAGACACTTTACATGCACAGTGGCTGTGGAATACAACAGCCAAGTACTGAAAAAATAAAAAGGAGACTGGGATATAATTGGGACAGCGGAAGTGTCTACTAGCAATTTTTGCCTAACAACCAGCATAAACAATTACCTGCTCAAGATCCAACTTCATGATGGCCTTCTGCAGGTATCTTACTCCACCGTGGATCAATTTAGTACTCCTGCTGCTGGTCCCTGATGAGAAATCATCTCTTTCTAGAAGGGCTGTTTTTAGTCCTGTGTTATCAGAAAACCAAATTAACTTCTTAAATTACACAATTTGTATGTAATTCATTAAAGACACTTCTCTAGGGTAGAGACAATCACAAGAAAAATTACTCTGTACATGGATAAATTTGTATTCAAAGTGTAGTGCGCTGTCTATATTGTAATGAAAAATTTTAGCCTCCTTCCTAAGGGAAAAGTCAAAACAGAACTTAAACAGAAGCACATTAAAACCTGGATATTTCACAATCGAAAGGCATTACAGTACATTACAGGGGCCACACTCCCTCAAGCAAATTATAGTTCGTGTTCGTGGCAGGAACAGAATATTTTCATGAATACTTTTAACTCTTTGCAGCAGAGAGCTCCAAACCTGTCATGCTCACACGTTACACAGCGTACCAGAGAGGCCGACAACTGCCATCTCTGCATGCTTGCTTCGTGTCTGCTTCAGAGGGGCTCAAAGGTGGAAGAGAGCCAGCCAGGGGCAAGCTCACCGCTCAGGGAGAGCTCACTGCAGAACACGACGCGCACATACAGAGAACTCTGCCATACACAGAAAATCGTTTTATAATTGAGGCTTAATACAAAATATTGCAGCTTACCTACCTCAGAAGTGTAGCACAGTGAAAAATTAAGTTCATCCACAGTTTACTATGCACATACTGCTCATACAGCACACAGACACCCTCCTTTTACACATTACATAGGCAAAAGGGCGCACACACAAAACATTAGTTACAAGGTACTACAAAGCATTTCAGAAAAACCTTCACTCAGGAGCGCATCCAGGTGTGCCCGACACCGGCAGGCGCTGGCAGTGCGACCAGCGCAAGGAAGGGACAAGCACACGGCCGACGGCCACACACAGCCAGAGCACACGGGCCTTTACAAGGGACCTTACAACGGTGGTCCTACCCCACCCTCGGCAGCAGGCTGGCACGTCTGCTGCACCAGTGGCGTTCCCAGCCAACCCAGACACGCACCACAGGACAACCACAAAGCAATCTTTCACTTCCAAAACCTACGCAGAAGGACCACCTGTGTTACGGAAGTCAGCACAACAGACCCCCTCCATCACTGGCAGAATTTCACAGGTAGGCAGGCAAGGCAAAAAGAGAATTACATGCAGTGACATTGCTGCCAAAACCAACGGCAACAACGTGACGACGCACACCCAAGGAGAAGAGCATCCCCTGCATCAGAAGCTATCTCTTGGGTCTTTCCTTCGCCCTCTTTGAGGGGTGCTTTAAGTTACTGGCTGGTGAAAATACATTTTAACAACTATTGGTCTCCCAAAACTTCTATATCCTTAAAAAAAATCTAATTATTACTGGTAACTTCCAAAGATCAGAGTAATTTATTTTTGTCAAATGTGACTGAAGATTAATGAATACAATCAGAAATAATTTGGCGAAGATATATCAAACACATGAAAAGCAAAATTTGTTGTTAAGTGAAGCAAACATAATAAAAGAGTGAGTTCCACGAATGAACAGCAACAACACACAATTCATTAACCAAATGCCCAGGAATATTTCACACTTCAGAAATCTACTGATATAATCAGAATATCTAGTAAAAGGATAAACCTAGATTACCTTTCGTCATTTCTGTATGCTTTACAACTGCATTTTCTACCACGATATAGCAGAGGCAGAAGTGAAAAGATCCCAAGTTATCTTTAATAATACATGAAAAAAATTGATAACCAGATTTGAGGTTGTATGTATCTACCAATGGTGCAGACCGTACTGCCTTATCTATTTCAAAATTATCACACCTTCTGGACAAGTATTTTCCAAATCAAGCTACAAAGCACTCCTGCAGTCAAGTTTTGCCTCTTATTGCTGAGGTATTTCTACGGGTTAAAGAACCTGAAAAACTTTATGGCTCCCTACTATGTTTTACACTTTTTTTTCTCCTCCTTTTAGTTCCAAAAGCAGAAACAAAGTCTACAAACACAGAAACTAAGGAGGGCTGGTTCTCTTGCTCATCAGCTGATCATATTGAAAGTAACAACTGAGAGAACACTTTCCAAGAAAAGCTTTTCTCACAAATATTTTACACAGCTCTTTGGATAAAAATATGATATTCTGGGGAAACATAGCATTTTAATAGGACAGGACTTGATGCTACAGCCTCTCCCGCAGAAACAGTACCCGTGCCTTCTCATCCCTGTATCTGAAGATCTCTTTTCGTAAGAGGATTTCTTCTCTTTGAGAACTGTCAAATTTGGTTAGAACCTGCCGGCCAATTTCAAAGTTACTGTGCAAGGTGGATGACGCAGGCAGAGTGGGCATCAGCATCCTGCTTTTTCACCCCCCTAACAGAATTTTTTATGTACTGGATCAATGGCACAAGCTATGGGGCAGTATCTGCACGTCTGCTGGGCACAGCCGACTGTCACCACACACACTCTCATCCTCCTGCAGAAGCCAGGTAAAAAGCATCAGTTTAAACTCATTTTACCCTGAGCTTTCCCTAAGTTAAGGCTACGCATAAAGTTAACCCCAATTCTGCTGCTTCCAGTAGCTTCTTAGACCCATCACACAGCTAAGCCCCCATAGCGGGGAAATCGGAGCACAGATCGCTGTGTGCACGTGCTAGTACCTTCCATGGGAAATCCAACCCGACTTCTCAAAACCCGCGATACACTAAGCGGCTACAACGCATCAGCAGAAGTTGTAGATATCTCATGTTCTAAGAAATACGAGCTGCAGAGCCCCTGTGTCTCATCTAGAATTCACGCCCGGCCCTTTCAAAATAGCTGCTAACAGTGCTGTGCAAGCCTTCCCTTTGCTACAGATACTGTCCTGCACAAACAAATGAAATGTGACTATAGATAAACTATAGATAAACCCACTAAATAAGGGGCAACAGAGACTGAGAAGTCCATCCAAGAGCATCCACCAAAAAGGTGTCTGCTAGACAACTGCACACAAGCATCTGGACGATAAAGATTCTGCTGAAACAACAAAACACAATGACATTTTTTCTTCAAGTTCATTTTAGCTTCTGAGAACAGAAGTTGTTTTATAACCAGGCATTCAGAGTACACCTGCTCTATTTTCAAGTACTTTCAAAGAGCCAATCTGATAAATTCATTATAAACCATGTAATCCAAGAATAAGAATGCAATTAAATTTTCAATCCTTACCTCTAGTGACTGCATCTAGAGCACAGCCGCATCCTGTTGCTCCTCCGCCTATAACAAGGACGTCAAATTCACTTGTGGTTTGCAGTGCCAAAATTTGTTGTTCCCTTGTGGGGAAATGGTTCTTTATTGGAACAGGCACAGCTTCTGCTGCTTGAACATGCACAAAAGTGCCCTACAAAGATTAAAAACAAAACAGGAGGATCGGTCTTTATTGTGTATCCACACGTATGTGTACACATACACAAACCAACCAAACAACAGCATTTTCTAGGGCCACAAAGGTAAACAAATACTCCCCATCACTTTACATATATCTAATAATCATATTGTATTAAAACATTATGGAGCAACAAACAGTCCTAAAACTGTAAAGGGTTAGTACACGTACTTCACCTTGCCTACCTAACTACAATACTGTACTCAAGTGCTACTACCTACATTAATTATTTCTAGGAATAGTGTTCTGCTATGTCAAATCTTACAGGATGCTCAGGAAGTATTTTAATAAACAGACGCATGGTTAGGCTCTCATCTCTCTACCAAAAAAATCCATCAAAGCAAAGGACTGAAAGATGAAGGTACATTATATATTTTAAATTTACTTGTACATTGGCATTAATTTGAGCTCAAATTTGATCAGGTTCAGAAGACGATGTGCTCTACTGTCAAACACAGCATCCTAAAACACCAAAGAAACACTATTTCTATATTCTTTTGCAAATCTTCTAAGCAAACCAATCTATATCCTACCGCATGCTAAAACACAACTTTTCTTTAAAGTGACAAAATGTAATGATGTGGCAGTTTCCAGAGAAGTTCAGATTTTACTGGAATGGCTTTGAGATCTCTCTAGTGCTCTGCCTGCCACCCCACGAGCCAGTGCTGCTCTCCATTTAGTGACCGCAGTGAGACAGGCTGACACGCGTGTTCAGGCAACTAGCACGGACCATGGTTTAAAATTTAAGGTTTTAACCAGTTTCTGAAAGCTCTCTTCTGTTAATATTAATTTAAAATGAATTCTGAAAACCTTTACAGTGACAGGAATCCCCAAACCCTATTACTGGTCATATACTTCATAATCGATGTTACGAGCACCATCACTGTGGGTTCATATTCTTCACACTAATTTTATATACAACAAGCTGTAGGCAGATGTCATAGTTACTCAGACAGCTAAACAGGGTGCAAGAACACTAACGGCACGCTTGCTCTCTCTTTGCTTTCTGCTCTAGCTTTGCTTTTTGTTCCAGCTCTCCTCCTTCCAAATTTTCCTCATTCGCCTTTGTCCCTCACTCTGCATAAAACCAGACAGTGAATTTCTCTCGCCTCTGTTTCGCAGACCCAAAGGACCCACCTGTTGCACAAGAGGGATCACTTGCACGTTGGTGTGCCTGACAGACCAAGCACCTGCATTTACAACACCAGAAGGGCAGTCAAGGTAGCGGCCCCCGCGCAGCAGGGCTCGGCAGCAGACCCCCCCGACCTTGAGAACACCCCTTCAGCCAGCTCTCTCAGAAATAACCAAATTTTGGTGCTCTGAGTTTTGTTTGATTGAGAGGAGTGCTTTTATTAGTACCTAGCACTTCCAAAGGAACTGTTCTAACCACCACTGAAATATACACATCAAAACAAACAAATGCCTACATTACCCAGACCAGGACAGAAGAACTAATTGACCGATTCAGAATGGATTGAAATAACCAAACAGTAAATTAAGAATTAACATTTTCAGAGTTTGCTGAAAATTATAAACACTTTTAACACAAGAAAAGGCTGTTTAAACCCTACAGTCTAAGGTCGGAGCATGATCCAGCCTTAGGCCAACTGGCAGACTTCCCTGATGTAAAATAGCTTGTGTCCAGATCACCTAGACAGGAAAGAGTAAACTAATACAAATCCAAGTGACAAGGCACAAAATACTACTTCCTTACTGTCATCTGAAACCATTCTCTAACCTCTTTCCATCCACCGCTTACAATGTGCAGGGAAGCTCTCTCATTTAAGCTTTTGCTTCCAAACATTCCCTGAATAAACTGAACCAGGCAGGTTGTTCAGCTCCTTCTATAACTTCATTGCTTATTGCACTGTTCACCGTGAATCACAACAGCCACAGAAACAGCTCCTGAGCCCAGTCCCACGCTGCAAACACACCGTCACCCATCCCAAGAACCGTTTACCCTGCGCTGGTGTTCTGTCGTTACTCAGCCCACACGCTGAGTATCCCAGATACACGCTCCTGTATCGCTGCGGTTATGAAAAGCTCTTTGCCAACATAAGCCACCTCCAGGCTTTAGGAACTGCAGCCACTTCCCCTGGCACTTGCACTGGAGGGGGAATACACACCTGCCATACTAAAACCGCTTGGCTGACAAAAGGTAACGGCAGCGCGCGCCGCCATCTGTGCCGAGGCGCGGCGGAGGGGTCTCTGTGCGTCGCTAGCTGAACCGTGCCGCTCCTCTTCAGTGAGCAACTCGCCCGTCGTCACAGAGCCCTGCAGGCACACCCCGGGAGCCGACGGTAAACGCCGTTCTTGCAATATGTCCGCTGGAAATGAACAGCCAGTCCAGCCACACACAAGAAGCCTGAACGCAGATTATATGGTGCATACATCCTAAGTATTTTTGTTCAAAATTATCGGCTCATTCTTCAGCAGTACTGATTGAAATGCATTATTTCTCAATATTCCTATCACTACTATACAACTGAAATTAAAATCTAACAACTAGGAGTCATGTCTAAAAGAAGTGCCTATTCAAAAGATAATTAACGATCAAGTTCATCCTGTAATCATGCATCATACTGACTCTAATGCAATTAACTCACGCCAATTTCTTAGGAGAGCAGCACCCATCCTCACCGCATGTGTGTTACAATTCCATCACTACGCAAAGTTGGACTGCAGAAAGAGTGCGCCACCTCGTACTAAGGACTTACATCTTCTCAGAACGAAAGAGAAAATTCAGATTTAAACCAACCAAAATTTGGCAAACCATGGCTCAGGCTACAGCATTACCACTGGTTTGTGCCAACCACAGTGCTGGCGGCTTCCTCAGAGCCCGGCCCAGCCAGGGCCTGGGCAGGGGCTCGCCAGCAGCCGCACCGAGCACCCCACCAACCGCAGCCCCGGGTCACTCACCGACTCCAAACGCACGGTAACGGAAGGTCTCCTAATCACAAGCTTGTTTAAACCCACCGCAACCCTCCAACAGAGGTCTGCGCGCTGCCAGCCCCAGGGGCTCAGGGAGTTAGGAGACACGCACAGAGAGCAGAGGGGCTGACTCAAGGGAAGCAGGCAGGCAACCGCTGACGAGCCTCCCCATCAATTAGAGCCTCCCTGCACTCTCTCCTGTTTCCACACTAACATGTGGCTGCTGGCAAAGATCACCAGGAGAGCTACAAAGTTTTGGCACTTCAGAGAAATTCATCTTCCATGTTCTTTTTCTAAGCAGTGAATTCTGCACCTTCCCGCTTCTGCCTTCTGCGCTGCTCTCTGCCCAGCCTACTCGTCTCCAGCAACGCTAACAACTTCTGCATCCCCCAAGGGATGGCAGAAAGGTTTATATCCCTAAAGTGTGGTGCACCGATGCAGTTCCAGAATGTGTTTTTCTAGGCAGCGAGGGACACTAGGAGGGAGACAGTGAGAGGATCCGGCCATTCCCGTCTCCACTCCTTCCTTCCAGTGTCCCCGCCGGGCTTCCCACACGGCTGTTGCTTTGCCTGGGTCCGCTGCTGCGCTGAGCACGCCCTTCCGGGCTGTATCATCACAGAGGACAGGCAGGCAGCTGACGCCAGTCTCCTGGCTTACCGGAATACCACCCTGTGATGGGAGACAGCAGTGCCAAGCAGGGAACCGTGAAGACCGAAAACATCCCTGGCTTAGCCTTGCATGTGTTTTGGTTGATGAAGTTCAGCTACATATGCGCAACTTTCTTCAACTTTAAAAGAGGGAAAAACCCCCATCTCAAGGTCAGTTTTCCACTCCATCTCCAGACACGCCTTCTTCAGCAAAACACAGGACAATTTTCAAAGTGTGTAACTCAACTTCAGGAAAATAAGAGAATACACGAAAAACAAAATTCAGAGTTCAAGCAGTACTAGTGTCCTTTGGTTTTGACTGTATTTTTGTTTTTAAACACATTACTTACTACAAAGGCTTACAGTGAAACCCAGACCGGAGTCCCAAGCAGACAGCCACCAGTACAGCAAGAGCAGGGAGATTAGCACCGAAACACAGGCAGAGCGATTAGTGCACCAGGAATTGATATAGATATGATTCATCTTGCTGTCAATTAAATGCGAGAGTGAAGAAAAGCTGCATACAGGGATTCCATCTGCAGTAACGTGATTAGTTTGGCAGTGAACAAGTATGTTTACTGAAATAAGCAATTGCTGTTTATATCTACAATTTCTCAGGCAAGAGTTCCTTGAATGGTTCTGATTACACTCTTAGCAAGAAGAAATTTAGTTTGGCAGTTTGAATTGAGTCATGAAGTTATAAAGTAATCTAGTAATCCATAAGCAAGCTTCCTTGTTAATTTGCTAAGGTATATCTCCAGGTCGGTTTGTAGAGTCAAATTCATCATCCTTATTCATTAAAAAAAAAAAAAAAGGAAGTAATTAAAAAACCCCAAAGCAGGCCCTGATGCATTATCATGTTATCACACTCTATTGGATCCACCTCGATGAGCAATTCCTACTGACCAGCAATGTCCTTACACCAAAAAGAGAGAAGGGTTGCCTGGTGGCCTTAGTTAGGACCAGACAGCGATCTCTTACAACTCTGAAACAAAGCAGTGCTTTTTTCCTTACTGATTACAGGAGGGGGAAACCCCAAACGATCCGTGGTCTCCCATTCAAACTCGGCACGTCAAAGAATGTCCAGCCCTAGCCCTTGGCTTGATGCATTAAAATAAAGGCACAAAGAGCAAGAGTGCAGCAATTTGGTCAGAATCTGCAAGAAGCAAGAGAAATTGGTATTTCCATTTCTCTGTCACCATCAGTGCCAGGAACACTGGTGACACAGCTAGCAAAGGCTGGCTGTATCACCTTTGCCATTCAGGTATCTGAACATTTGAGGCCAAATGAATCAGTTACGTACATAGCCTGTGTATATTATGTCTCATACGGGTCCGACTTCTATCTCGGATGCGATTCTTCTTTTCAGGAGCTGGTGACTGGTAGTCAATGTAGTGCACATGCGTTTTGAGAGATTCTGTATTGTTTAAGATGAAATTCATTTACAGTGGTAGCATTGAAATAAATGAGTCTACGCACACTTTTGCTTTATCTGAAAACAATTCAGGAGGAACTAGTTTCTTCAGACCTCCGCACTACCTGCTGTGAAGAGATCCCCAACTGTCTCCTTCTCTCTGGAAAAGGGTTTTTCTTTTTAATCTAGCCAAAAGCCTCCTTGTCAGACTTTTGCATTTGCCCTCAACAGCCGAAGTCAGTGAGGCTGCACAGAAAGCTTGACCAGCTTCCTTCAGGGTAATGGTTATTCAGTGTGAAAGAATCACTCCTGTGTGTTTGCTGACAGAGGTCTTGCTTGAATTAGTGTCATGTCTACTTATTCCCTCACACATAGCATTAAGCTAAACCAGTTTATCAATGCAGTAAATATGCCAGTGATCAGGTTACTAAACAAGACACAGTAGTGCAATATTCATCCATCAGCTTATGAGTTAAATTCAACAACAGTTCTGTCCTGTCAACACACATTCCCAGCCTCCCTTTGCTCAGCAGGAACCCTGTGTTGTCAGAAAACCCAACACGCAACACGGGCAATTTACCAAACCGCTTGTATGCCTGCACGCGCCATACACAGACGCACATGCTCAGGTAACAGTGCCTCAGTCGCTGCTGCAGAAATGTGCTCCAAAACGTCAGCACGCGCGGCTGTGTACAGAAAAATAAGTTGGGATGAATATCCTGAAAACCAGCACAGCTCTGAATCAACGGAGTGTTTTGTTTCTGAGGTGTAAACACTCTGCAGCCGTTTACATGCAGACAAGGCTAACCAGGGTAACTGTGCCACTCTCCTCACAGTCAGGCAGGCCAAGCCTCTCCAACCCAGCGAGCACAATTTAAACTGCATCATTGGAAACTGCCAATACTCATCCCTTTTAGCAGACAGACCACCCACTAGTATGCTCGACTAACAAATCATAGAATCATTTAGGTTGGAAAGGACCTTTAAGATCATCGCATCCATATGACCTCCCGCCCATGCTCAAGGACCAGAAGTTCAGCACCTTTCAGCTTCGCCCTTGGAATTACCCAGGACAGCCAAGTTTCACCGAAATATCTAACACTAGCTGAGTGAACATGGAAAAGAAAGACAGACAGATCAACTAGACTGTGTGTGCAGGATAATTAGCCAGCCGAGGTCTTCACTCTGTAACTGGGTGCCCCTAACTCCAGCAGGCTAGCCACAGCACAGACACGCAGACACTGACTGAAGCAACACGAACATGGGTGACAAAACTGAGCATTTCATTTCCGTCTTGTTATGCGATGGATTCTGTTCTTGAAATAACAACAGACTTCCTACAATGTGTAGCCAATTAGTGCACATCTTGGGGCAATATCCTTCTCTGGCAAAGGAAGACAAGATCTTTGCCCTAACACATATTTGATTGGCAGGCATTATTAAAAAGAGGACACTTGGGCTGGGGGACATGCCCACAGCTTAGATATGTCAACACGACAAATGGACTGTCCTCCTTTGTGTCAATCCCCCCAGTTACGTTCCACCTGCTGCCCTGCATTAGGTGTTTAAGGCAGCAGCTTTAAGGCATATCACGTGGGAAATGTGCAAGTTAGTACAACATGAAAACAACGTGCTGTTCACTTGACAGATCCATTTGCTTACACATATGCTGGAAATTTTCACATCCTTTGTAGACTGATCCTACACAACAGGTTTAGAAATTGGGGGACAAGCGGTTATTTCATTTTGACACCACAACTACCTTCTGTAAAACTTCGGTTTTGAATCTGTCTCTGGAAATTCGTAACAGCCGTCCATTCCCAGAAAAATGGGAATTCCCTGAATTCTGGAATACTGCACATACAACAACAGAGCTATCCAGATCACCTTCCCTTCCAACTCCTTCTCGTATTTAACAGTCTTAAAGTCTGAAGCTGCCCCTTCTGGCAGTAATGAAGCCAGATCATAAAACCCTGCGATGAAGACTCCAGAGAGAGTTAGAAACAGTATTACCAGCTAGGTGCATGACGGACGGGCAGCCCAATGGGAAGCTCCCTTTAAACGCTAGGTTTTATTTTCTGCAACAGTATCTGAAGCCATAAGGATCCTGGCTTATTCACTTTCCAGCTAGGTTCCCCAGAAATGACTCATTCCATATGTTTTACCAATAACTCGGCTGCTACTCCTCCTCCCCAGAGAGACAGCCAGAAGAGTCCGATTGTCCTTTATCCAGGTGTAATACACACCTTCACGGAGCTCAGTGAGGACCGTCTCCCATCACCCACCGTTTTACCTTCAGCCAGACCATTCAGATCCGCTTCTGTTCCTATTTTCAGTTTGCCCAATCTGAACGGCAACTTACAGTAAATGTGTGGTAACCAAAGCACTTCACCGAGTAACAGCTTGTCTACATGAAGAGCTGACTGATTACATTGCTAAGGTGCGAAGCAGAAAACACCACGCAAATGAGCCCCCGCTCACCTAGCTGCTCAGACTGACACCCTCTCACAGGGAGGAGGAGGTACTGCCTTCGGCTTAAGCTTTTTCCAAACCCAGGCTGAAGCAGATCAGACCAGAGCTCCAACTACATCTACTTCAGCCATTTTATGGGACACTGACTGCAAACACTTTGGGCCCAATGTGAGGTGCCAGCCTCACAGCCCATGTTTAACACAGGATCAGAAGAGATGTTCCCATACACGCATCTGCTGAGCCCAGACACGGTTATTCTGTAAAACTCTCCAGCACAGCACAACTGCATTAAAACAATGGGCATTCATTGGCTGCGAGGCAAAGAGCAGCTGTTGACCCACACCAGCTCTGCCTAAAACCAGTCCACAGCTCATGTTCCTTTCACTGATTTCTCCTTGGCTTCTGCATCCGGAAGCGCGTTAAAGAGCATGGCAACTCCGACCCTACTGTGAAGAGCGGATATGCCAATGAAACCTATCTTCTACAGCACCATGCTCAATACACAAACTGACGCTGGAACCTACTGCACCTCTTTCTGCTGCCGCTACCTCACTTTAACAGTAAGTCTCCAACACCAGCCTTCAGTGCTGGGGGAATTTAGTCTGCCTGTGTGCCTCAGTCGCCCGGAAGACAGCACCGCACCGCGCCTCGAGCTCACCAGCGCCTAGGCTGTGCCCACCCAGACAGAGGGCAATGCCCACCAGCAGCGACAGGAGCCTCGCCATTCACCTCTTTGGCACAGATCCGATCCTCAGTTTCCAGCCTTTTGAACTGAACGAGAGCTGCCACCACGACTGTTTCGAAGCCGAGATTTTCAGAGGTAGTGCTAGTGGTTTCACTTCAAGCTTCTAAGTCTGAAAGTACTGTCCAAACTCTACTCACTGCTTCCACTTCAATCAGTACCTTCCACTCCTCCTGCAACTAAGCAAAATCCCGAGTAGTACACAAAGGTCACTTTTTAAACAGGAAAATTGATTTACAAGAATCACATTTCCCCACTGGTTAAAGACCTACAACAGTGAAACATCGTTTAATGCCATCCTCCAGATTAGCACCTACCAAATCAAGCTGAGAGGCTCTTGGCATTGCTCTCCAAACAAAACTATTCATATAAGCGTAACATACGCTCCAACAGATTTTAAGTTTCATATTTTATCAGAAATCATAATTAATACTTACGTGTTTGTTTCTATACTGAGAAAATTGAGAGAGGCCAAAAACTGTTGCTATGGCACCTCCTCCAATGAGAGCAGTTCCTTTCACTGCCTTCTGAAATGCCATTTTTTACTGTAAGAAAAGAAGATTAAAAATTAATATGCAGTTTCACCACGTTAGAATCTAGGCTACACAGAACAGACCACTTGTAGAAACTAATGACAGTGTTGTGACAAGTTGAAACTTATGGTAGCAATATATTAGTGATTTTCACTGCAATACTAATAATTTCTAAACAAAGTCTAGACAGAGTCAAGCCAGAGTGCTCTGGTATTTGCTGTGAAAGCTGAAGGACAAAAAGAGTATGTAGACACACAAGTAGATACGTACACACACACCCCGTTTAAACTTCAAGTGCCCGTATACGTGACAAGCACTTACAACACTGTGGCAAAAGCAGAACAAGCACACCCTGTCGTCAGCCAGACGGCCACCAAATTCCTACTGCAACAGAACAGCCGATCTGTGGAACAAGATCACCTTTAGCTGCCCTCCCGTCCCACCGGACTATTGCTACAATCACATTCGCCTGACGGCACTCCATCTCGCCTTCCAGCCAGGAATTACGACCCCTGTATTCACGGTACCCCAGCAAAGCCTGTCCTACCCAGGAATGGCGGAGAGGCGATGCGCCGCAGGAAGCAGGTCCTTCAGTGAGAAGCAGCAGCACTGTGGACAAGGTTAAGTGGCTTGAAAGAAGCGCAGAACTTCGTCGTCTAGCTACAGAGGGTTTAAAACTAGCTCTATGTGGGTCAGGCAAATTCTTAAAAGACCCAGTGTTTGGATACTGAATGAAAAATTCCCATGGAACTGACCTGAATCTTAAGCAGTCACAACCTAACCCATCTTCCCAGGACCGCGGCAGCTCGCATCGCATTAGAAACAACATATATCAAGTTAGAAGGACACTCGTCAGTGCTCCAAGCCCTCCGGTTATTGAAGGCGTCTCTGTCCAGGTCCCAGATCCACCCAGCAGTCTCCGCACAACAGATTCAGCGCCGTTACGGCTTAAAGCAGGAGCAGGCGACGTGCGTAGCCCGGTGCCAGCACCGGAACGCCAGCGGACTCGCACAGCGGCTGCCATCCCGGGGGGCCCGGCAGCCTCACCGAAGCCTGGCTGGGGGTCAGCCCTCGCCCTGGTCTGGCACGGCCCCGGCATGGCACGGTGCCTCACCGCACGTCTGCTGACCCGGGGGCCTCGCAGCCCTCCCTCCGCGGCTGCTGCCCGTCTTGTACCAGACACGCCAGACTGGGCTGTAAAGCTTTGCTTTGCGCAGAGTGCAGCTCTCCCGACAAGATTTGCAGCAAGCTACTTGCAGCTGAAGAGTTATTTCTTTGGCTTTAAACATTAAATACTGTATGTTACTATACGACTGTACACATTTCATCTTTTTTCTCCTACTAGTTCCTCCACCTAGCATAATTGTTCTCTCTTCTTAAAAAAAAAAATACACCAAACCTGTTCGAGAAGCCAAACAAGAAGTCTTCATTTTCAAGATCTTAACTTCCCTCCCTGTGCATTTTGCTTGCAGCACGCTCAGTGCGTGGGGAAATTCCACACCCAACTATTGTACATGAACTCCTGCCGTACAGATGCTGTATGTATGCACTACATGCAAGTGATAATTGTACAGAAGGGCAAGACCTGCAGCTTCCCACCAATCTGTCTGAAGAGCAGCATGTACACTCTTGAAGATTCCCACCGTAACAACCTCCCTTGCTATGTACGTAGAGTATCACATTTTCCATTTACTTCATACTTCAGTTTCAAAACAGACCAACTTCATCTTTCTACCATGACAGGGAGGAGTAAAAGGGAAAGGCTACCGGCAAAAGCCCCCTAGCAAGAGACAGGTGCCTCAGAAGCAGACCCTATCCTGTGGGCTTATTAGCCCGCCCACAAATTAAAAAGCAAAAACTAACCATCAGCTAAACCCTACCACCTTCAGCCTGTTAAGACAACTTTTTGTAATATCACTTCTACATACCTGAAAATGCCTATGGATACTCCTGAAGTCATAACGCAACGTGAAATTCAGTACTGCACAAGAATTAAAACGTGCAGCTGGAAAACTTGCGCTGCTGTCACCACACTTGCTCTCCTGCAAAATAACAGAACTAAGACGATCCACACCAGTTCGCATACCGCCTCCAGCCACATGAAGCATATGGCGTTGGTGAATACATGCACACCGTCCCAGAACTCTGTGTACCACGCACTTCTGCCATTAGGTTTCCTCAAGTCACTAGAATAACACCTCCTCTTCCAGACTGCAAACTGGTGGCAGTCTTGAGGTAGTTTCACACACCTTACGCATCAGCAAAGGAGCCACTTCAAATAAGAGCATAAAACCCTTGCAAGTGCCTGTTCTGGGAACACAATATGCTCTAAAATCCAATGGAGTTTAAAAAGCACAAATTAGCATCTTCCAACAAGCCGGCTTACGTGCCTGCAGAGATACCAGCTTTCAAAAAAACAACCAGAAGTGAATCCTCTCCACGTTCCACCAAGCTCAGTCAGAACGGGCCGAAGCACAAATCCTTACTTAGCCCAGTTCATCTAAACTCTTCAAAAGTTCATTAACTTTGAACAAACTAACTGAGAGCGGCAGCCCAGCAGCGAGTGTCCGACAGCAAGCGCAGCCCACCCAGCTGCTAGGTGGGCTCTGGGCCCCTTCCCGGCACAGCAAGGCACCCCCTGCCCAGGTCGAAGCCAGCCTGAGGCACCAGGCAACCCAAGCCTCTTCTGAGACTTCGTCTTGGAGACCAGGTACGTACCTACCAGAGTGAAACCAGTACATCGTCACTGGGGAGGACTGAATTAGAGCAGCACAAGGTATACAAACCATTGACTGAAAGTCTCAGCGATCATCGCCTGCACCAGTTTACTTCAAAAGTGCAGTTTCCCAGAAAGCTTTGGAATACATTTATTTTTGTTTTTAAAATAAGGAAATCATGCCCTTAGGACTGCATGCTCTACTGGGCCTTTTTAGCAGGCATTTTATCAGTACTTCGGGGCGGGGAAGTAGGTTTTTAAAACTGAAGAGAGAACGTGGCTATCTGACACTAACATCTTTAACCACGGGTTAATAAGTCCTTACTGCATCAACCTAAAACTAAAGTTTCCCTCCTTGTGAATCACGCTAGAAATATCATTGCATATATGTAAAAAAACCCACACAAATTCCCCCAAAGTTGTGCAGCTGTTTCTAAGTTGTTTGTACAACAATGCTGCACAAACTTCTGAAAGTAATCCGGAGAAATGAACTCAACACTCACCACGACTGAGTTACATAGATGGCCTTATGCTCTATTTCAGTAGTTTGAAATAGCTGTTCTTCTGACAACTCTTTTGTTAAAAAGCCCCTCAGACAGCACACGCCCATGTACCGCACAGGAGCCGTACTGGGCCAGGGCTGGGAAATCGGCTAATGACTACCATTACAGCTGCTCCTCCTGCTCAGAGCGCAGCATCTCCTCCATTGCCGTCTCCCAACAGGCCGCTGCGAACACAGGCAGACAGCCAAGGACTCTGCTTTCAGCTGCTCCGGCGAATGGAGCTCGCCGGGGGTCTGCCCCGTGCTCCCCGTGGTCCCAGGCACCCGCCCTGCTGACAGGCCTCCCTTCCACAGCCCCCCGCCCCACCCGCACGCCCTGGCAGGCAGCCTTTTGGTACGGATGCCGCAGGTTCTCATTCCTTCACTAGGATCAACACCAGCTCTTCCAGGTAAGAGAATTTGTTTAAGCAAACAACACAAACAACAACAGCCCCCACGCCCCCTCAACGCTTACTTTGATCCAGCAAGCTCTGAAGCCGCTGTCACCAGCTCTGCCACCGTACTATGGAGGCAAGCAGGCAGCATTTATTTAACAGTTTCCTATACAAACTCTCTATTGAGAACCCAGCAAACTCCACTGCCAGTTGCATGCAATAAATATTCCATCCTATGTTTAAACAAAGGGCAGTCAGTCTTCAGCAGTTAAAAAATTACCAAAATCCAATGAAACTGCAACTCAAAACTGGTTTCTCGAAAGCTTTGGATAAGTGAGCAGATCTTCAGAACGGTGCCTATTTACCACAGCCTTTCGGTGTGCTAACCCCTCCTGCCTTCAGATTTCTGCCAGCAAAAGTTTTTACCCTACAGAACCCCGTGCAAGCAAGGCCACACAGCAGATTCCGCCGCCCGTCCGCCCGCTCCCACCGCCGCACGCAGCCAGACACAAACGTGCACTGGTAATGAGGGGAAAAAGGAGCTCCGCGTGGACCTACGCACCAGGCAGGAACCGCCATGGGACGGGAGCTACTTCAAAAGCGGCAAAGGCAATAACCTCGAAGGAGGAGCAGCCTGGACAGCTGTGTGGCACTCACCTCTGTTGTCCCAGTTTAATATCCCTAGAATACAAATGTGGTTGCCCAGACGAGTAACCTGATCCAGCTGAAGATGCCCCTGCTCGTTGCAGGGGGGTTGGACTAGATGACCTTTAAAGGTTCCCTCCATCACAAACCACGCCATGGTTCTACGCCGTTACAACTCGATCCGACTGCCCCACAGCTTCCTCCCACAGTTTCTTCACTGTACACACAACAACACGCAGAGAGCTGTGACAAGCCCTTCTACTAACACAGCCTGTTTACGGCAGCTCAGCTGACACCGAGGGCGAGCTCCAGGCACTACCACAGTGGGCACATGGGGAACGGGGTCCAGGATCCCTCCTGCAGTGGGACCTTACGCCAGTCTCGCTGTGCATACAGCTGTCCGAACTGCACTAAAGTGACATTAGATATGCCACAGAGAGCAATTTTGCCCCTTTCATTATGCAAGTTAACATGCAGAAACCAGCAGGCTCAGTGCCCTCTGTACAGGAGGGATTTCTAGCCCCAGCCATCAGCTGTGCGTACGGGGCTACCCTCTGCTTGCCCGACAGCCGGGCACGCGTGTCATTAGCTCTACTCAGAGCTGATAGCCAGATCATGTGCAATTCTCCAGAGAAAGGAACACTCCCAGGAGACCAGCTGCTCAAATTGCCACATAAATCTTGCTCACCCTTGGTAAGAGAAGCTTATCCAGGGCCAGAAAGGAAAACACAGCTTAACACAAGCCACTCCAACGCAAAGCTAGACGGGCATTCAAAGCTACAGACGGTGCTCTTACACCTAGAACAGCTCAGTTTCATCCCAGGACCTGCGAGCCCGTACTGGCGAGGTACGAGCAGATGTACGTGGATTAGGCTGAACGGAGCTCGCGGCGTCAGCAGGCACTGCGGGCAGGCAGAGCCGCAGACGGCACGGTGTATCGGTGCCAAGCTGCTGCATGCCGTGCCGAGGCTCTGCCCCAGGCTCTTCAGTGGGGCCCAGCTAGAGCATATGGCACCTTCTCCCTGCCCAAACGCTCCGGCTTCTTTCCAAAAGGAACGGTGTTGCCTGTGGGAAACGGCACGCAGCAAGGTCTCCTCTAGGCAGGACGGCTTAAGCACTGCCCCAGTGTATACACAACCAAAGAGAAATCAGAGGCTCTCTGAACATACGCTTGTGGGTTTTTTTACTCAAGTTCTGTCCCGGAATGGCCTGCTGAAAGCTGCTGCCAGCACCAAGCAGGATACACCAGCGCACGGAAGACAAAAGGGGAAGGAATGCAGTCCACATGGTGACGACAAAGGTTGTACACAGAGTGCAATCCACACAGAGAGGAGCCTACACTTAAAAACCCCTTGTCTTTCCCAAGTAGGTAATAAAACTTGACTCTCTTCCAAGCTGAGATCAATAGCTTGAAATGGAAACTGCATTTTATTTTAACGAAAATTACAATAGCAAACAGCATGAGAAGCGATGCAGTCAGAAATAAGCCATCTTTCTGTAACACAAATATTTTGAGTCACCTTTAAAAATGACTCAGCGCTTTAATGCTGTAAGTGCCATCTGACATAGTAAACCCGCTTGTTAAGCTTTATCTTTAGTTTTGATACAGGTCATAACTGGCACCCATTGGACCCATGCCCTCAACTCGAGGGTGATCTGAAGTCCTGGAGAGGCTCTGGAACGAGCTCTGGCAGGAGCAAGGTGCCCTGGACTGGCAGGGGAGCAGCAAGGAGCGAGTACTGCATGCAGCGTGGTCTGTCCAAAGTATTAAATAACCCCCAGGGAACACTCCTCAGCCAACCGGCTGAGTATTGGTAAAGACCCACAGGGACATTCGCTCAAACTTCCAGCTATTAAAGGACTTCTGATAAGAAGAAATTGGCTTTAAACTTGAAAGTAAACACAAAGAGGGGGGGAAGCACTGGTTACACAAAATGGAAGCTGCACAAAAGATTTATGAGGACAAGTTTATGCTTTCAGTTTCCAAAAGCTAAACAAGTTAACACAAACTGTCGTCACAGTAGGAATCGCTCCCTCCTGCAGTGCATTTCTCAACCAGCAATTCAGAGTCGCGCCTACTTTGACGTAAAGAAGCATGCAGTAGGCCCTTCCGCAGGAAGCTCCCACGCCAGGGTCCAGGCTGGCAACCCGCAACCCTGCCTCAGCGGGGTCCCCAGGCGGACCTCGAACAGACCCCGGGCCTCCCGCACCACGGGCCAGGGCCCCGCTTCACCAGTTAATGTGCTTCTTAAAGGCAGGATCCCTCCGCTTCACTTCCAGCCCCACATTTAGAAACCAAAAGCATACAACGCACAACTTGCATCCTGTTTTTTAAAACAGGGATTTCAACACCCGTCTTCAGCAGACGCTTCTGCACAGCATGCCCCACACGACAAACAGAAACCCTAGGAGGGACTTGCCTGCCTTACTTCCCGTAACGCCCAGCGCGGGTAGCTGCAAGACTGTTGGCTGGGTCTTATTTTGAGTTGTGTAGCTCCACGCAGCCCAGAGCGCACACAGGCACCTACCGGGACTCCCACTCCCACCCGAGGAGGCCGTGTGGCTGAAAAGGAAGTGCTGCAATCACCAGCACTGCTGTACTCACGTACTCGCTAATTTTTAAAATACCGGGCCTGGCTCTAGGCAGCACACGGCCAAAGTTGGGGGAAAGAATGAGAGGAATGAGGGAAGAGGGAGGGAAGGGGAATGGTGGAAAATTCAGATGCAGAACCGTGAGTTAGAGATCAAAGAAAGATGACTACTTTCGCAAAAGTGAAGAGACAGATGGAGACAAACTGTGGAGCTTAGCAATGGGAGTGTGTGACGCCCTGTACGCTGCCATCAGACACGGCGTATGAGACGCAAAGCCTGTTAAATTAAGAGAAGAAATCCAATCTGTTATGTTGTGTATCTGAGTGCTTTATGAGGCCATTACCATGGAATCTGGGTGCTTCACATTCCATTTTAAACGAACACATCTAATAAAGTGAGTCACTCAATGGAAGACTTAAAAATAGAAAACTTATAATCATCCCCACTACAGCTTGCATAACTTGCCATTGGCACAGCAGCACCGTCTAATTCAGTCGTTCTGATTCCTTCCAAAGGCTTCTCAGGTAAGTTTTGGATGATGAGGGCCCCAGACCAACGTCCCTCCAGGCTGAGCCGAGAGTCGTGCGCCGCCCCTGTTTTCCCAAACAGCTGCAGTCACCGTCCTCAGCTCCCTCTAATTCAGCTTTTGATCCTTCTTGCAGGACTGCTTAAACAGCAGCCGCTGCAGCGACGCACAGAACAGCAGTCAGACAGGCCACCATCAGGATCCCAGCCATGGGTAACTTCAGCGTTTAAAGCTGTACCACTCCGAGAGCGTGCTACTGGCAGCTTATGGGTGTGTCAACGCAGGAAGTGGCCAAACAAGAAGAAAAAGGGGATGTCATCAGAAAACAATCCTATTAGCACCCCGCTTCAGAAGATCACCCACCTGCTCTCCTATACCTTTTCTTATCCGCTTTTGAAAAAGACCAGAGTGGTCTTTTAAGACCAAGTTACACAGGATGTCAGACCAGACCACCCAAAGCAAGCACCTTAGGAGCAAGGGATTAAAGCTTACACCAACCAAAACTGAAGATGCTTCCCCTGCAGCACTCCTAACAGTCACCAAGCATCTCTCCGCAGCCAACACTGCCCCACACTACTCGTTACCTAACCTGCAACGATGGCAAACAGGAGAACAAAGCAGCGGGCAACCAAAGCTTGTTATCTACCTCACCAGCAGAAGTCTGTGCCGCTGACTCATGCACTCGTGACTCACACAAGTAATTACTGTAAACCATATCTATAATGAAGCCATACACCGAGAAAGAGTTGGGTACAAAACATGGCTGATATCACGGCAGAGTCCACCCACCAGATCCTCTCCTAAAGTAAAGAGTCCGATGGTTACTTCAGGTTCTTAAACACAAGTTATGGCACTTTAATTAAATTAATTATCCAAGAACTACCCCACCAACCAAGTACAGAAACATAACCCACAACATCCAGACAGCTCACAGGGTTACAAGTCCCTTTAAGCCACAGACCACACCACAAATGTTTAAGTTCCTGTACACCAAAGCTAAAACCTGAAAACCCCGCAGGCCACCCTGCACTAATAAGTGGAAGCAAAGCAGCAGTTTACCGTATGGGGAAAATCCTTCCCACGCTCCAGTACAGGCAACTAGCTCGGCTATCACGCCCAAAAGTAGCTGCGGCGCTTGTCATGCCCAAAAATAAAGGAAAAACAAAGTGAAAAAATAGGCGTACTATCTTCATCCCTTCCCTTGGTCCCCACTAATTCAACTACTTCAGTTGCTTTCTGTACTCCGGGGACCCAGATCGTCCCACCCAGTGTTAGGTGACATCCCAGCTGCTTTAAGCTGTATCCTAACTAGGAACAACCTTCCTTGGCTTCTCTTTCTGCTAGCTATATTTTTAACCTAACAACTTCTTTCTTCTGTTTCATTACCCTCCTACAAAAAAAAAAGTGCCTTACAGATAATGAGGGGAAAAGTCCGATTTGTAAATCTTTCTTGGGATTTCACATAGTAATAACCTTGCCAGAGAAAGCACGATGTTTCTGAGAATGAGGCAAGACTTACAATGACGGCTGTAATCCCAAGCGCTGTACTTAAGAACTAACAGGAATACAAAGAAACACCAAGGTCACGGGTATTTTGAGCTTTCCCACCACACAAACATCATAATATATTTATCAAGTTTTATGATAAAAGTACTCAAATTCCCTCCTGTCCTATTAAAAGGAGTTGGAAAGCTAGTCTCCGGCCTGATTACTGACTAGATGCATGCAGGATGATTTCCAGACTTTTCTGCTCTTGTGCCAACACTGTCTATAGCTTAAATAGTTCAAGTAGTCATTCTCGCTTTGTATACTATTGGGGGTTAATATCAGCCATAAAACCCACCACACACACAACACAAACTTGCAAATCCTATAAACCATTTACCGTAATTAGAAAGAAATGTTCTTGCTAGCTACACTTAATTTATAGCTGTTCCCCCCTTTTTTCCCCCGATATTCTCCATTCCCTTCGTATTTAATGCAGATATTTGATTAGACAGTCCGCCAGTCCAGCTTGATACTAATACTGAACTATAGCCACGGTTTTCTTTCCCCGCCCAAGCCAAACACTGAAGGAGAACGGATTAAAAAACAAGGTGTTTTGCTTATTACAAGACTGGACACAGACCTGCATATACAAACAGGTACCTGCTCAAAAAATAACTACAAATCAGGTGACTACTTAGGTGTGTCGAGGAAGTAGCCTAGCTTTATATACTGGAATAAAGGTTGATACCTGATAGTACATGCAAATCTAATCCCGGAGGAGGGGCATGCACCCAATGTCATTCTGAAATCAGAATCAACACTTGGTTTGAGAAACACTTTGCTAAGCAAGAGGCACAGCCCAAGACTTTGCACCCAGCCCCCAGAGAAACGGCAGTCTGGGCTCCCTCAGCATTATCAGGATGCAACTCCAGGCAAGTTCATCCGGCGTTTGCAAACCCCTCTGGAGACAGAGCTACATATTCACCTGGGAACTCAGATCAGTTATTTAAGGATACGAAATGTTTCCAAAAGCAATACTGTGATACTGTAGAAGAGTTTTGATTACCAATTGCTTGTTCATTACACAACAAAAATTGCTTCCTAAAGTAAATCTATTTGGAAGAAACGGGCTACATCTCCACCAGCAAGCACTGGCACAGAGGCTGTGGCTGTCGCTGAGAACGCAGCCTCCGTGGTCTCCATGCTCCGCACCGCTCACTCCCAAGCAGCTCCACCCTGGACTCACAAATACCCATGCAGCTGCTGATGCACGTGACGCCTTGCTTCTTCGAAGGGTGATCTTCCCATTTTTGCCCTATCTGCTTCAGAACTTTTGTGCCAGCCTCTAATGTTTATTTCTTGTTCATTTCCTTTCTCACCCTGCACCGAGCTTTCTGGGGGTCTCCCACCCTCCCCGGAGCACCCAGCAAGGAAGGGGACAGGCTGTGCCTGGCTACCCGCGCCCTCCTGGAGGCACGGCTCTGCGGCCCTGCTCCCACCACTGCAGGGGCATACCCACAACGGCAACGCTAATCCCCCCCCCCCCAAAC
>Ga0065711_1000664_pt1 | contig 58303 bp, 56 predicted proteins | sample Hoacrofraction12_FD_59098 | JGI IMG/M metagenome (GOLD analysis project Ga0065711, IMG submission 59098) | Hoatzin crop microbial communities from Cojedes, Venezuela - Epithelial fraction 12 v2 (version 2) | ecosystem: Host-associated > Birds > Digestive system > Esophagus > Crop | place... | reverse complement strand
GGGGGGGGGGGCAAAAAAAAAGAAAATTACTGAGTGTTTCTGGATATCCAAATGAACATGGAGCCATCTTCTGCAGTAACCAAACTAAGAAACTCTTACATCTTTATCTAAATCACAAAATGGGCAAAGAAGAATTGTCCTTACCACTGCAACCTGACATGGAAGCAAGAAGCTGTGTTCTCCAGGCTGTGAAATCAGCAGATGTATTACTAACTACTTCTTGTATATACTTTAGGCTCTTGATTAGGGCCATCTGATTTGCAGCTTGCCTGTCTTCCCCATTTGGAAGAAATAGGGACTCTATGCCTTGCAACTGAGCTGACACTTCCAGCAAACAACTCATAGCTGATGTGCAAACTTCAAAATCTCTCCTGCAACAAGAAACACCATAATACTGAGAGAACAACAAATAGTTCAGTTTAAGATGAAACCTTTTTCTGGGGCATGGATGAGGGGAAGGCAGCTGATCTCCCATCTTGAACTTATTAAATAAAAAGTTTGACAACAAGCAGATGTCCCAATTATACTCACACTGTTTGAAGCAGAGAGAAAGGGAGAAGATTATTAAATAGGCTACAGATTCTTTTAAAATAAAATTTTCGTCATTAAATTGATATTTGAAATCCACCTCATTAACTAAGGAGGTATAGGGATGAAATCCCAGGAGACCAAAGACAAACTGAGAAGCCGAGAAAGATCTATTTTCTTCCTGATTTCTCAGGCGAGTGGAAGATGACACATACAGTTGTTTAAAAAGCCAGGCACTGCATTTTGCAAGAAAAATGAAAGGAAACAAGCTCCCAGAGCACGTGAACACACTCACCAAGATATGCATAGGCAAACATTTTCAAGATGACTTCAGATATCTAATATGAACATAAAACAGAGATCTAATTTCATGCACATGTAGAACTCACCAGGAATAAAACAAGGTCTCACATGACTGTTGTCTTATTTTGTCCACTTCTGCTTTCATTGCCTTCACATTTGCCAGCATCGCAGTTAACTGTGTAGCTAGCTGCAGCCATAACTGATCCTTATTTCGCATCCTGCATCCAGGAGGCAGTTGCTCTGTTGTTACTGGAGACAAGTATTTTAGCTCTGAGGGAATTAGGTCAGGTATTCCCATAAAAGTATTTCCCATTTCAGGTCCTGAACTCTGAAAAATGTTTGTTTTGACTTCTGTCTTTTCACTGTCACTGCACTTTATTAACTCTTCTTTTGGGCAGCATTGTATAAACCAAGACAGCTCCTCAAGAACCATCACGCACTGCATGGAAAGTTGCTGCAGTTTGTCAGTCCACCGTTGAATACTGTCTTGAGGAGGTAATGCTACATTATATTCTCTGTCAGCAGTCAACCTAGAATCTATCTCTTGTATACAGCTCAGGAGGTTCCTAGTTAAGAAGAAAGAAGGAAAAGTAACAATCACTGAATTTTATGCTATACTTCCCTTTTAGAAGCTCAGCGTTCAGACTAAATTCATAAAAGATCTAGATAATATGGACTGAGTGGAAGTCAAACTTTTTATGGAACAACTAAAATGATAGTCTTTTGCATATATGTTTGAGTTGTCCTGAAGACAGGGCTCTGTGAGATTTCTCTGAATCTACACTGTCATTTCAAACAATCCTTAAACTCCAGCCTCATACTCAAATATCATTCACTTTCCTCCATTATAAAAGCAAATTAGATTCTAACACACCTTCATTCTCTAAAGTGCTGTGTAATAGCCAGCTCCTAACAAATGTTTAATCTGATTTGCAATGAGAGTCACAGCAATGCAGGTAAGTGTCTTGGAAGTCTTACTATTCCTGCAACTGTACAGTTGAGGAGTTTGTATTTTGGGATTTTGTTTGTTTTGTTGGGTTTTTTTTTTGTGTGTGTTTTTCTAAGTTTCCTAGGACTAATATAAATTTTGCACCAGTAATCTCCATTCTAGATTTCCTTCCATGTACAAAGGAAATAGCTCCTGACCTAACTCCAAAAAGTTTTATGGATTATATTAGTGATGAGCACAAATATGCAGAAGAACAGTGGAGCTTGCAGTGAAACCGATGAGTCAAGCAACGGAGTAAAAATGACATCAAGTAAGAAAGATTTTCTATACGCTTTTACAGTTTTGACACAAGATTTAATATCTCCCATCTTTCTAGAATTTTTCTTTGTAAGCTGTTGAGGTTTATTCATTTTGGCACAAAGTGCCATCCAGATAATTTCTTTGCTCCAGATCAAATCAACAACTTGAACATAGCCAAAATTAACTTAGGCCAATACTAAATGAGAGAGGTTTAAACGATCTATATATTTAACAGTTTAACTGTGTAATTAACTATAGTAATTATTTCATGGTCTTGCCTAACTTGTTTTCCCAAATTATTTTTATTCCAAAATACTAGTTGCAATGACAGGATAAACAATATCTAACCCCCTTTTTTTTTTTGCGCTTTCTCCACCCTCTTTTCTATCTTCTAGGTGTAATTGAGGAGAGAAGTGGGAAAGTAGGGGGAAGACTTTTATTTTCTTCTATCTTATTTTCCATCTTTCTTGAACTGAATTGCTTGCTGTCAAACTCCTTGCCAAGATCTAAACGTTGGAAAATGCAAAATACCTCAGTAAGATCCACTGTTCTGTCAGCGCAGTAAGAGATCGTCTCTGTCTGACAAGCACCTGCATGAGGTGTGCAGTGAACCCTTTGCATCGTTCAATGCTACCTAGTCCAATATCCTAAAGATACAGAAAAAAGTGGGAGAGACCAGTTAGATGAATAAACAGTCAACAACATTCTCTGTGCCTCTATTTCATTTCACTGAGCAAGCTGAAAGGTTATGGTTTAACTGAATAAGTCTTAAAATGCAGACAAAAATTTTAGGTATTACAGCTTCCCCATCTTAATTTTTCTGCATCTTCCATATATCCAGCATACAAATTTGATTTTCAAGGAGCTTCTGCAACAACAGTCATAATAAATTGCATTCCACTGCAGCAATTCTTATCAGGAATTTAGTTCCAGTAGTAAAGCTACCTTACAGAAATGATGATTAAAATGTAAAGAGATACCAGCCTAAATTTTTACATTCATGACCCATTGCTAAAACCACTTCCACAATTCATTTTACCAGATTTACTGACAATTACTTTCACTCCTTTCATTAGAAGGGATCTCTTTTTAAAGCTTAGAATAAATGTTCACAACAGAGAAAAACTGATCACAGCTACATTCCATGCTGAGAGCAAGAGCATCTGGAAGAGATACCATTTTCCTAGAATACCGGAAAAGTGGTGCAGATCTGACAGCTCATTTGTTCCTTCCACTGATTTTAGGCCAATTTTTAAACAAGGAAATGTATCGACACCTTTTGTGTTAAGACACAGGCTCCAGTTATGCCCAACTACAAATCTCAGCCGAGTTTTTTCATAAGCACCAACTAATCCTGGTTTTGTTTTCCTGAGAAGTTTTGATTTAGCATTTTGGGAGTTTCCTTCACACACAAGAATTAGCAATTTGGGATCTGTTGGGATGAATGATATTGTGCATTGAACACATCATTAACTTAGTTCACTAAACTGACATTGTTTATTCATAAAACAACAGGTTTTAGTATGCTGCATTTGATGTTTGGTCCCAAAATACCGTATTTTGTATCATATTTCAGAACACAGCATTATCTCACATCACCTTTTTACTACCAGAAAATTTCAGTGCAAGCTGGTAAAATAAAGTTAACAGAAGTAGGATCTCTATTTTTACTTCAGTGTTTTTACCTTAGCAGGTGCTAACAATGCAGTCTGAAGTCTAGAGTGGCGTGCAAGTGACCGATAGAAGTACTTCTGGCATCCATCCCAGGCAGAAGAAACCTCTGTCAGCAACCTGACAAAGCACAAAAAGAGTCTGATATTAGAAAGGTATATAATTTCAGTACCTCAGCACACTGGAACCACCACATCAGCTCTTCAACCTCAGAAATATGCTTACAATATTATTTTGCAAATGCATTGATCTTTTAATTCTTCATTTCCTCCACCAGTATTCTAGTCTTAAGAAAATATTTTTTAAAATTAAAGAAATTTAAGAAAATATTTAAGAAAATATTTAGTTTTTAAAATAAAGGATACCCTAAGCAATAGCACCAGAATCTCTATCTTTGAATATCATTTAACATTTACACAGTGATTTTTTTTTTGTCTTTCCCCCCATGCAGTTAAATCCAGCTTGATGCAGAAGCCTTTATTTTGGCCTTGATGAAAGATCTTGTAAACTAAACCCTTACATCCAAGGAGGACAATAACCAGCACGTCTCAATGACAAAAATCACTTGCGGCCAGAAAAACAATAGAGTAACAGCTGAAGAAACGTCTGTCCTCTAGGTAAGTTTTTGCAGAAATGCCCGCTTTCAAGCCTATATATTTTCTCCTGAAATACCCTATTATTCAATGAAGACAAAATAATTAAGTAACCCCCTTAAATTACAACTCATCTCTAACAAAAGCATGAGCAGTCTACATTCTAATATGATTATCTAATTATGCTAGCAAAGCAACCCAGGCAAAGCTGGATGGTGAAGGTCTAATTGAAATCTAATTCACAGAAACAATGAAACTGAGGGCAGAATTGTCAAAAGTGCAAACAAAAAAGAAAATAAAACAAACCTTCTCTCAGTTATACATGCCAGGACAGTATGCACAGTATTTTCAAACTGAGAAGTAATGGGAGGAAGGGAAGAAAATACGTAAAATCCTAAATAAATTACAGCCCAGAAATTTCAGTCTAAATCCACCTGCAATAAATTCTACATATTATAGCTGCAATTCATACAATCTAAGGCTTAGAAATACTGCATACATACGTGGCATCCAGTTCATGTGTACAATTTACTACACCTAATGCACTACACAAGCCCAGTGGACGCAGGTAGAGTATCTCATGATAGTCTTTTGAACGGGACCAAGACAGACCTCTCCGGTACGACAAACCTGGAATGACATTTGAACACACATGCTTATATGCCCTCATTCTTTTATATGAAAGATGTCACTCATACAGCTGGTTTTAAGATACAAAATCTTCTGATGTCAGGTTTTTTTCCTGATGCTATCGGATTTTGACAAGTCTTTGAACATGCTGCACGTTTTGTAATGTAAGAACACATTGTATTTTAGCTATCTTCAGCTGAACACAGCTGAAATAAGACAAACATTGACCTGTGTGTATAAAGGGGGTTGGTGGTGGTGGCCAAGAGAAAAACCAAAAAGCCTTAAACTTGTAAGGCAGGCTACAGCCTGAGAAATTACAGTTACAAACCTTTAAAACTCAGTCTTAAGGCTGTAATTTTAGCTATTTTAAAAACTGGACTAAACATGCTCATTGCTCTCAAGCCAATTAAAACACTCCTTTCAAAGTATCTTGAAGGTAAGCAGAGCCTGTAAGAAATACTCATTAGCTATTTATGTTATGCTGCCATTTTTCCAAACAAAATGGAGAACAGGTCTTAGGAGCAACACTTTTCACTGCTCCTGATCTTTTAAGAAAGCTGAGTTAGGGATCATCACCTCATCTTTAAGACACAAAAAGGCTGAATGAGGAAGTAAAGGCATCACCCAAAATCAGACAGACCCCAGTAAAGGATTAAAATCCTATGTGTTAATTAAATTGTCACAGTATGTCACTCCTCCAGCACAAACTTCACAGGGCAGCAAGGGCAGATACTCCTTTAGCACTAGCAGGTGAAAAAAATGCCGAACACAGGAAAGGTGTATGTGCTGAAAACCTCCCACTTAGGTGAACCTGTGTTTGCAGGTATCTAAATACAAAAGGACCTTAATCTTCTGGGAACTATTTACTCGGTATACACACTAACTCATTTAAGTAGCATAAACGACAAACACTCCAAGCTACAGCTGAAGCCTTCTCCCACCTCCCAGGAAGCATTTAGAATGTTTTTGTTTTCATTTACTTTCCAAGTGTTGTGACACTGAGATAGTTTGTCATGCCTTCTTGGAACCCTTAACTTCATGTTTCCAAGCTTCTTTCTGCAACCACAAGGAACTTTTTTTTTCAGAGGTTCTTTGGATGACTGCAGGCCAGAAGCTATGGCTTTCAAGAGAAGCACCAAAACACTAAACTCTCTTCAAACAAGAACAAAAAACTTGGCAAAGTTCTGCCTATGACTTAGCAGAATGCTGTCAGACAGTTGTGTATTTATCAAGACTGCTTACTTCTGCTGGTTTCTAAACTGCTAAGGGACTAAGAACAGTTGATGAATAATTTAACATAACACCAAAGGAAAAAGGCAAAAGTTAATAGTTTGGGGAGATCCTTTGCCTTAAGACTAGCAAGGGAAGCAGAGGAGACAGGCTGCTGAACAGGGTTGCCTCCAACGATTCCCATCAAAGTCTCCATGGCTCCACAACACCTCTGCCAATCTGATCTCTGACAGTCTGTCAACTGAGAGATGGGCTCTCATTCTAATGAGCTAACTTAACCTCAGTTCTGGATCAGAGAATGGATAGAAGATAATGAGCCTTTTTAGAAAGGAACTCTCCTTTCTAAAAGCTGGACAGTGACTTCTGACTGGAGAAAAAGTAGATTTCTGCTTCAGAAAATCTACTGTTGCACATTTAATGGAATGCAAGAAGTACAGAAGGTATTTGAAATGGCTAACACCAGGCCTCACGGCCAACAGACAAGGAGAAAGAAAGACTTCAATGTTTCTACGTATTAGTGGCTCAATAACTTCAAGAACACAGTATTACGGTGGGTTTAGATGTATTGGCAAAAATAGTAAAATGCTTAAGAACTTTGTACTTTTAAAACAAGCACATTTTTAGTCAAAGCTCACCTGTTTTTGCAAGGCTTTTAAAGAGATCTGACAAAGCCCGTTGCTTTTGCATCTGAATATGCTTTGCCTCTGATTTCTGCTTCTCCTTATCTGCTGTCTGATCAAATGTTAAATTTTGCAGTTCAGCTACAGAAACAATGATACCACCTGTACAGAAGACAGCAGGGAAAGGTAAGAGATGTGAAAACTTAATGTACACAAAGCAGCCACGGGAAGATAGTTTGGGAAAGGAACTATGTATCTGTACTTTTTTCTGATTTGTTCCATTTATGTTACAGAGGTCAATTATGGTACAGAAGTCACAAGAATACTTAACCTGTGAACTGGTCAAGATTTTCCACTAGACTTAGGAATGAATTATTTTCTGTAACTGTTGTACACATTTTCTTCATTTTTTTAGTAAGCTTAGGTAGACGATACTGAAGAGATTCTGTATGAGATGTAATGACATCCTGACATTCTTCTGGTAGTGCCCTCTAAGAAAAAAATTAAATAAAAAGTCCAATTATCCACACATACTCAAAGCTGTCCTATTTGACCATTAAGAGTAAGTCACTGCATAAACAAAGGCTAAGTTCTGCATTCATCTGAAACCCCAAAACACGCCCACATGATCCTTTGAACAGTTCAGCACCAACACTTCAGGAAAATCACAACATATGCATGTCAGGCATACATTAGTTTTGAAAACAGCCGAACAAATGGAAGATGCTATGATCCTACTCTCTTAGGTGTTTGTCATTACCTCTTTCATAGAGGTTATCACTGCGTGAGGTCAGCTTCCTCAGCCTTCCAAGCTCAAAGGCACATTAACCTAAATCACTAATGCCCTCGGGGCGTTAGGTAAGAACACCATCACTTACTTTCCACTAGACACCAATTTAATTGCACTGCTAAAGAACAACAAATCAGTACGCAAACAGAAATTATTAAATAACAGAAGTAATCCCCCAGTGTGTCTAAAGCTAATCCTTATGGTTTGTTCAATCTAAGTTTGCATGCATCTTGCTGAAGGAATGAAGACAACATGAAACTGCAACACGTGAAACCAACAACCCTGTTGATTAGTAGTAACAGACTTGCAAACAAACCTGATTATTAATAACAGGATTGCAAACAAACAAACCACCAACCAACAAACCAATTGTTTTTGGGTTTCCACAAACACGCACATTAGATTTGCATCAGATTTCTGCCTCCCCCCTCTACCCTCCTGTCTGTCACAGGACAAGAGCAACATCAGCCATGGTCCCAGTCTGAAGAAACTGAACAAAGCCTTGGAAGCTGAGAGTAACTGAGCATTTCCCACTCACCCCCAAATTCTGATGAGTTATGGTTGTCTCCTTGCATCTTATTAATAAAAACTAAGGGAGATGAATAGGAATCTATTTCAGGAAGAAAATTAGTTGACTTCCTCTCCGAGCTGACAACTTCATTAAAGATACACTAAACTGTAGCACTGTGGAGAATGATCTACCATGTATCAGCTAGTCCAAGGCAAATGTTTGTAGTACACAAGCTGTCAGCCAACAGCAAATGTATGACAATGTAATGCATTCCCCTATCAGTAGTCAAGCTCAAAGTAATTTTATATTTAATCAGAGCGTATATACGCACAGATCCTACAGCTACATGATGATTTGTCTGGGTCCTTGTTTAGGTAAAAAAAAAAAAGGTAATAATAATCTCAACTCCCAGTCCATATTACTGCACTAGTAGGAAAGTAACAAATTGCTGCAGAAAATATGCAGGCAACTTGGAGATGAAATGTGTAACTGCTATCATCTCTATATTAGAGCATAGATACCGTGCCAAATCAATACAGAACATGCTTGTCTTTCCATGCTGCATTCCCACCCATCTGCAGTGTTTCGTAACACTGAACTCAAGTAAGACCAAAAAGTACGATGATATAATCAACAGATTTGACACTTACATAAGATTTTTCTGCACAAATCAGTGAAAAGCAACATATAGATAAGAACAGAGAAAATATCCTTCTCATATTTATAATAAAGAATACAGTCACCTTGGCAACATCTGTTCTAGCAGACAGAATTTTTCTTAATGCGTTGTTTAGCCTTTGAACTTTGGTCTCTTCGTTCTCAGACTCTTCCTGCTTTTGTAAGCAGTCCAGCTGCTCTTCCTTGCCCATTTCCACCAAGGCAGGCTGACATGGCTCATCCAGAACAACTTCAAACTTCTTCATGAATTTAAAGAGGGTCCTAATTACCAAAAGAAAGCAAAAATGTTACTGGGCTTTATAATCCTAGAAACCTCTCAGCTGCTGGAAGTAAATGTTTCCCCTGTGTAATGACANGAAGAAACATTCCTGCATTCAAATTTAACATCACAGAGAAATCATCTAGAAGAAAGGTTCCAAATATGGAGCTTAATTCCAAGCTCTGAGTTACCTGCGTATTTTTTCAACTGATTGTTTTATAGCCCAGAAGCTGACGTCATTCCACTTTGAAATTTTCACAAATTCCTATTAGGAAAATAAATAATCAATGGAATTACTTATATAAATGCAATGAAGTATTTGCATATAAAAGATGATCTTTAAAGCTGATCAACTACGATGATCTGTCCGTCTTAAAATGCAAGGCATTTTAGTAAGTGAGCAAATTATTGCATAGGAATCTTCTTCTACTAATACATGTGTTTATGCTCAAACAGCTGCATAGCCAAATGTTGTGAAATCCAAAGGGGCTTCACTACTGGGTAGAAACCTTCATGGCTAAATGGGACTGACCAAACTTTCAAAACTTCAACCAACCTCCCACCTCAAAAATAAATTCTTGCCAATGAAAATGTGAAGTATAGTAGGATTTCAGTAGCCAACAGAGCTATTACATACAAATTTAGATAATATCTGCTCCACTGTTCCTTTGATTAGATCAGTATATTGTATGAGTGAAGTCTCCTTTTACCTTTAGTTCCTTTTCTATAGGTTGACGAAGTTCAGTGATTCTGGCCTCAACACACTCTGAAAACTGCTTATAATAATTGTATAGATTCCACAGGATGCTGCACAGAATGTCTAGAAGGGACAGAAAATAACAAGCTTCTTTTTAAAACAGGGTATTTTTCAGTATCAAGAGGAGAAATGCATCCCTTTTTTTGTAATCGTGAAGCTTAGCAACACCAAAAGATGGAGTCAACTGGCCAACAGTATTCTTCATGAAAATGGGAAAAACAGTAGCATAGGCTTATGTTGTATTTATGAGCTTAGTGATCTGTTTGGAAAAAGTCTTCAATACCTGATGGTCAGGTTGCTGTAAAGAAGACTCAACACATGTAATGCTAACAACTTACCCTTTTCTGCTACTTGAGGCATCAGCAAGACATGGCAGTGGAAAACCAGTAGTGCTTGAAGTCGTGCATTAAACTCTCCCAGCGTGGATCCTTCAATGAAAGCTTGTAGCGTGCTGACCAGCGTTTTCAGATCCATTTGCTCGGTTTCTGAACATTGCACCAGAAATTTAGAAGGAAAGAGGGAGAAAACAAAAAAAACCCCAACACCTCTACATGAAAATTGTTGTTTGCTCTTCGTAAACTTCCAACTAAATAGCTCTCTATTAGGAAAGGTTCAAAATAAATTAGGAAAAAGGCTTGGGGGGAAAGAATTCTAGTTTAATAATAAGTAAAACCAACAAACAACACACTGGAAGAAATGAGGGGATAACAGAGGCAGCAGTGAGACAGTGACTGAGGAGGCCAGCTACATGTCCAATTTCAGAGTACACCAGGTATTTAAAGAATACTTGCTATTCTCTATGAATGAATGGCTTTTTCAGTCATACTATAAATTAGTCATCAGCAGTTCCTTAACTCCTCAAAATCATGATGACAGAAACAGATCTCAGAAAAGTCTGGTAGCAAATACCGTCTCTTTAGAGTGTTACCTATGGAAGAAGACATGCTGTCTGCTTGGGAGACGTAAAATAACCTAAGGATCTGAAGCTTGTTAAGTAAGTGCACTAGTTAGTCGTAAGACTGGAAAAAACTCTGCCTCATGCCAGAGGATGCTACTTTCATCTTTACAATTTCATAAAATTTTGGTGATGTAAGGGACTGAGACCTATATTCTTTCCCCTGTTTTATGTAACATGAACACCTGCAGACAGATTTGTTAAGAACAGTACATACCAGAACAAACTTACTGTAAGAATTCTTTAGGCTTTATACAGAATGTTAAAAGCAGTTCAGCTGGGATATGAGGTGCATTTTCCAGCTGCAGATGAAGGCCTCCTACCCTCCAAATCTGTTCGAAATGTTTATATGTGCACGACATACAGTTACCATAGTTCTACTTTCTTTTAGATGCTTTACACGGACACCTTTTCTTTACATGAACTACACTGTTAGCCCTATGAGACACACAGATGGTTCCAGAAATCAACACCAAGTCAAGTTCACTCTATAGACAAGACCCTATACAGTCATGGAATTTACTGTAGGGCAAAGGGTTCAAGAATGACACCTGAAAGTGCATTGTCAGACTCTGGCATTTAGGACCTTAATTATACATCCTTACTAATTGCTGGAACTGCAGTACACATGCATATCAGGACAGCACTTACTTTCTGTGTTTGCCTCTGTCTGTTCTTGAACATACTTCTCAATCATCTGGTAGATTGAGAACCAGTGCTTTGTGGATTTCTCTACATGCTGCTTCATAATATTGTCCAAACTTACTGACCAGCAACTGGAAAAAAAAAAAGGAAGGGGAGAGAAGAAAAAAATAAAGCAAAAATACTATGGGTAGTTTGGGCTTCAAAACAACACAAACTTTATTCTCTGTTTCTAGTAAACAAAAGGAAAATTTTACAGGATGGAATAATCTACACATATGCTTAATATACACAATCAGCTCTTGAGGATCACTGCTTTGCCACTATTATTAAATATGAGAGAAGAAATGCAGGAACTACAGACAGTAAAACAACACCGGTCAGAGCCAGGTACAAAAGTTTCTTTTCACAAAGCTTGAGGTAGACTTGTGGAACTCCTGATCATGGCATACCATGGACATATAAATGTTACATGGTCTTAACAGAACACAGGACAACAATTTTTCAGGAAAATTTAATGGGGGTTGTTAAACAGACAAAACACTGCAGGTTCAGCAAACCCTACAACGAAAACAGAAGAACGGGGGAAAATATTAGGACGAAGTACTGTAATTATCTGTCTGGCTTTTACTTCTCCTGAGGCATATACACAGGGTCACCATGGGCTGAACGTGCTCTGTCTGAGCCAGTACAGCTGCTAGTTTGGGTTTTATTTTCCTGCGTTGTTACTAGGACAGCCACACACACATGCAGATGCATGTTCCATGATTAAGGCAATTCTGCATTGGAATGTGTCTCTGTACGGAGACGGAAGCTTAGAGTATCTAAGAAAAAGCAGGAGGGAAGCACAGTTCTTACTTCAACTCCAATCTACGCCACTGAATTATCAGTTGTGTGACCAAATCAAGATGTTTCCGCAAGGACAAAGCTCGACTAGCATTCTCCTCCCAGTCCTGGAAAAAAAAAAAGTTCCCCTTTATACAAAGCCGGAAATTAAGTCTTTACACGGCAAAACTCATGCGGTACTCTGGATTACGTTCCTACTCCTTAAACTTATGGCATCAAGTAAGTTTGCTTCCCCAAATCCTGGCAGGCAAGCAGACAGCTTTCAGTTATTTTTATCATGGTACCAATATAAATAAGGAAGCATAAAAGAGAAAAATAAAAGTTTCCCTTAGCTCTTTTGTTACCTGTGCCTTTGCAAGAAGAATTTCCAGGCCATTCAGGAACTTCAAGAGAGGACTAGAGAGTGGAAAACTCCGGATTCTGTCCATCACAACTAACAGCTGCAGAATAAAAAACACGCATTACAACCTACAGTAACTGATCTTCAACAGAAGCAGTCATAAAGTTAAGCTAATTTGTGTTAGCATAACCCTCCTCTGCAAGAGGTAAGAATACCTTTCTTTTTTTAATTTTAAACTGCTTCTTCGTTTTCGTATAAGCTCACTAGTAGTTCAGTGAGGGCCAGTGCACTTGAGGAAAGGAGCACAAATGACCTAATGCAATAAGGTACAATCGGTTCTGAGTTTCTGCATTACTCTGAAAGATATAACCTGAGGGCTACACAGGCCCCATAAACAGGACCAAAGATACGCATTTTAAAGCGCTATGAAAGAAAGAGTTTTAGAAAAAAAAAGGAGCCCGAACAGGAAGACGTCAAGAATCTCTGAGGTATGGCAGGCTGACGATTGCGTAAAGCTGTAAGATCAGAGTGGGCAGTGAATGCCACTTAACATTTCATAACTAAAATAGAACACCTAATACCTCTTAAGAAGAAACAGGTAGGACTCCAAAACATCTGCATAAGTAATACAGAAAACATATAGGCAAGTGTATGCGTGCACACATCTATGCATATCTATACACATATTTACACAAAAATACAATTCTAAAATGCTCCAGTTTTGTCCAAACATTTGTTGAAGTGTCTTTACCTGCACAAGTACTGGATGCTCTGGCCATTCCTGCAGTAGCCCATTTACTTCTTTAGCAAAATTGTCAAGCACAGGTTGGCACTGTCGGACTTGCTGAATATTAGGATGCTGGTAGAAGTCATATGGGCCGTTTTGCTGCAGCACAAGATCTGAAGTTAATTCCTCAAAAAAGGTGTTGTGAAGAAGAGTGCTAACTAGAAGTTGGCTTCCCAAAAGACTATCATTCATTTCGGCACCTAAGAAGTGAAAAAGCAAGATATCACATGTGCTATTAACTCTTTTTTCAGCTGAACAGAAAAAGCTCTTTTGCCTCACCCCCGCCTCATATCCCAAGCCTTAGCATGTTATGTTTTACAAGGATATAAGAATATGACACATGTAAGCAATGAGATGAGAGTATGGAAGAAAACAGACATACTGAAATATTGCTAGCAATCTTACCAATTAAAGGATAGAATTGTGACACCAGACATGCACCAGTCTGATAGCAGGAAATAAATGTACTGAAATAATGTTTGGCTTGATGAGAAGGCGGACTCTGTTGATACCACAGGGATCGAGCAAAGTTTAAGCACAACTGTTGATGAACCATCATTACTGTTTGCATAGAGCTCTTGGACAAAACTGCTCTATCAACTTCCAGCTGGTCTTCCAATGGATCTTCAGTTTCCATTTTTTCTTCTAGGCTTGGCTGAGCTGTGATATCTTCAAAGTCCTGCAAATTACACGATAACTGAAGGTCAATTACAATCTCTCCCTTTAATGCCTCTTCTCCCCACCTCCCTTTTTGCACTTTTTAGCATTGCAACAATATGCTAATGATTTGGAGCTGACACTATATAGATGCCTATGTCACCAGCTCAGATGTCAGTCTGAAACAGAACACAGGTGAAAAGAACAATTAAGGGCATAACCACAGCAGACAGGAGTGCAGTACAGCGAGCCCTGAGCTGCTGCCAATTAAACCCCTTTCAGAAAAAGCAGTGGTAGTCGTATCTGCCGATCAACCACCTCAACGCTGTCTGGTCACTTGAAGATCTGAACTACTACATCTCAACAGCACACCAATGCACATAATTGTCTTGTGCCTTTCTGTACTGTACAACATTGCTCAGTGTAAACACGCTTCAAAAATCATTCAGTAATGCAGGCCAGTTAAATCTGAAAAAATCTCACGGCTTTATTTAATCAAGGAGACTAGCTTCTTCAGAGGTAATGAAACCTCAGCACCTTACTTGCTAAATGAATCAAGCTCCAGACTTTTACAACAAATAACTAATGATATTGTCATTCCATAACTTGAGATTGTTCAGCTGAACCACAGTACAGTTCAAATCCAGAAGTTAATTCCAAAAACTTTCTACAAGCAGAAGGGAAAATAAACTAAAAGCACAGTACTTAACACCTTTCTGTCAAAATCTACCGCACATTTTTCTTTTGGCTGAAGGAAAAACTGCTTCATTCCTCATCTCATTTTATTTATAGCACGCCTTTTCAGGAGCTACTTCAGACATAATTTTTGTCAATTACAGTTGCTACCTTTTCGTGAAGGGGAAATCTCCTCCTAAATTCTTCTTCTTCCTCCTCTTCCTCACTCCGTCCTTTCCCATGACTTTTACTTCTGTATCTGTACAGACTGCGTTCCATTGCCTCCTGCTCTTGGGCACGGCGTTCCTGTTCGTCCCATTCATTTATAATGGCCTAAGGAAACACAAAGCAGCACGCTTTTACAGAAGTTAACATTTAAAATCACCTCATATTTCATCAAAGGGGCAGCATCTATCTTGTTTGGCTCTCTCCTCCCCTACAGCCTACAACAGTATACATCAAAGCCATCTAACTTGAAGGAAGATTTGTAAGTTGCCCTCTCAACCAATCAATGAAGAAAAAGCACAGAAAACAGTATGCAACAGTGTGCTTGGCCAAGTTCTAGTGTCCTTTCTTGACCATTTTATAAAGAAACCCTCTACAAAGTTTTGGAGTTTTTTTTGTGTGGTCTTTGGTTTCATTGTTTTTTTTAATAAATAAAATCTTTGGTACCCATCACAGGCTATGATTTCATGCCTTCATAAATCCAAACAAGTTAATCCAATATTTTAGATTATGTCAAAATTATCTTTTATCAGTTCCATGGAAATAAAAATTTAAGAACAATCATCAAGGTAGAATGATAGAATGGCTTGGGTTGGAAGGGATCTCCAAAGATCATCTTGTCCAAGCCCCCAGCCATGTGCAGGGACATCTTCCAGCCTGACCTTCAACACTTCCAGGGATGAGGCATGCACAGCTTCTCTGGGAAACCTGTTCCAGTATCTCACCACCATCATTGTAAAAAACTTCTTCTGTATGTTCAATCTACATCTAGCCTCTTTCAGTTTAAAACTGTTGCGCCTTGTCCTACCACTACAAGCCTTGACAAAAAGTCTCCTTCCATTCTTCTTATAACCCCCCTTTATATACTGAAAAGCTACAATAAGGTCTCCCCAGCGCCTTCTCTTCTCCAGGCTGAACAAGCCCAACTCTGTCAGCCTTTCTTCACATAAGGGCTGTTCCAGCCCTCTGATCATTTTTGCAGTCCTCCACTAGACTCTCTTTAACAGATACATGTCTGCCTTGCACTGGGACAAGATAGTGTAGTGCAAGAATCCTGGTCATTGGCATTCAGCTCCTACCTGACACAGATGTCTAAAAAGCTGCAGAGTTTTCTTGTCCATCTCTCCTCTGCATAGTACATGGCATCGAAGATGCAATAAAGCATTCACCAAAAGCTGTTCCAGAGTTGGGCAAGGCTGCTCTGCTCCCTCAGATTCTACTTCAGAGTGCTTCAGAGAAAACTTCCTAAGTCCATGAAGGACCTCAACTGAATTCACCGAGCATAAAATTTCTGCACGAGCAAAGTAAGTGGGGAAGGCATGTCCAACAGAAGGAAATGTCAACAAAGAAGTGAGAAGGTTGGTCAGATCAGCTGGATGCACAAAACTTTTGAGCACTGCATAAGCTTCAGAAGCCACTAATCGCATTCCATGTTGCAACTGTAAGATGGCAGCTTGCAGTGGAATGATGGCATCAGGGAATACAGCATACTCCTCTGCCAGGTGTTTTCTAAACTGATGGTGTGATTGTTGCCAAGATGCTTCTTCATTTAATAGGTTTTGTATTGCCTGGAGGGATTTAGGTCTTTCCCCACGGAGGAACTGCAGCAGGCGGGCTAAAAGATCTTGGACTGAAGAAACCTGTGCTATGCTGTTGATGTACTGGTGAGCCTCCCGGTATAAGCAATCATAGGGTGGAGCTGGAGGCCTGAACGCCTTTTTTCTGGAAAGACTGCTTATTTGCTCCTTCAATCTTTGCATTCTTTCATGTAACAGTCTGTCGAGAAATAACATCGGCCAGTTTAGACATATAAACATACATCATATAAACACATTTATATATATCTAACATAACAGTTAAGATACATAAAAAGATTAATTAAACTATTCTGCTATTTTGTGTGAAACAGCAAATAAGGAAAAAAACAAGAAACAACACCCATATAACATGTATAGGTAATTCTCTTTTTTCCCCATAATTCAACAAACTTCCTTTACTTTTTTTGCTTGTTACCTGACAGTTCTGTGAGCGTTAAGGAAAAATCATTATTACTGGAAGCAACTGTAAAACTCAGCCATTCAGAATTTGCTTTCAATGACCATCATTCTCTTTAAGCAATAGCATAGAACTATCATATCCTTTACGTGTATAATAATGAAAATGAAAACTTCAGTTAATAGTGGAAAATCATGAATAACACCCAGGTTTTACCTCCATGTACAAAGAACACTTGGAAACCTGCACACAGAAGAAATTTCTGTTCACTTAAAATTTCATGCTTAAGTTCCTCAGATTAAAAAAATAAACCCAACAACAAAACAATGGCTACAAATTCTGAATGTCAGTGTACTTTATGTGGCAAGATATTTAATTCAGCCACAGCACCATAGGCAAAGGCTGTTGCTAAAATACGCATCTGGAGATTTCTACTCAGTACAAATTGTCCCAGAACTCTGCAAAATAGCACTGGCATCTATCAAGGCCTTGAAGAATTGCAGTGATAGATACACATTCCATCTCATTTTAGTTTGTTGATAACATTGTCACATTTTAATGAAACTACCATAATTTAGATGTATGGCTTTATTTTCGCTTCTGGGCACAGCTTCAATTTTATCAAGATATGAAGACCACTTCTTTCATTGTTGTATTTACAGCAGTACAAAGTGTGTACAGACAATTCCTTAGTCACTACAAGTAAACAGAACAGCTTCTGCATCTCTTATTACCATCTCAATATACCTTCAAATCAGGAACCCTCATTTCTACAGAAGAACACAAGAATTGTTAAGCTGTGGATGCCTGAGCATCCACAGATGAAGTTTCAAATCTGAAAGAGAAGACTTCAGTGTCTGAGGTGTTACCTGAGATGGGGATGAATACAGCTGCTCACTGCTTCATCTTCAATACTTTTTCCTGTATGCAGCTGGGATGACAAATCATTTGTTTTCCATTCACACTCCAGCTGGTATAACTAAAAAGGAAAGAATAAACTGTTCTCTCAGGTTCTGGTAACCAACTTTGTTATATTGGGTTCGCGGGGGAAGGTTTTGGTAGTGGGGGGGCTACAGGAGTGGCTTCTGTGAGCAGCTGTCAGAAGCTTCCCCCATGTCCAATAGAGCCAATGCCACCGGCTCCAAGACAGACCCGCTGCTGGCCAAGGCTGAGCCCCTCAGCGACAGTGGTAGCACCTCTGTGATAACACATTTAAGAAGGGGAAAAACTGCAGCCGAGGAGTGAAAATATGTGGGAGAGCCAACTCTGCAGACACCAGGATCAGTGCAGAAGGAGGGGGAGGAGGTGCTCCAGCCCATGGAGAAGACCATGGTGAGGCAGGCTGTGCCCCTGCAGCCCACGGAGGTCCACAGTGGAGCAGATCTCCACCTGCAGCCCGGGGAGGACCCCACACCAGAGCAGGGAGATGCCTGAAGGAGGCTGTGACCCCGTGGGGAACCCACGTTGGAGTAGGCTCCTGCCAGGACCTGTGGCCCCATGGAGAAAGGAGCCCACGCTGGAGCAGGTTTGCTGACAGGGCTTGTGACCCCCTGGGGGACCCACACTGGAGTAGCCTGTTCCTGGAGGACTGCACCCCGTGGGCGGGCCCCACACTGGGGCAGTTCATGGAGGGCTGTCCCCCATGGGTGGGACCCCACGCTGGAGCAGGGGCAAAGTGTGAGGAGTCCTCCCCCTGAGGAGGAAGGAGCGGCAGAGACAGCGTGTGATGAACTGACCGCAGTCCCTACTCCCCGCCCTCCTGTACCACTCAGGGGGAGGAGGTAGAGAAAAAATCAGGAGTGAAATTGAGCCCAGGAAGAAGGGAGGGGTGGGGCGAAGATGTTTTAAAATTTAGGTTTTATTTCTCATTATCCTACTCTGATTTGATTGGTAATACAGGAAATTAATTTTCCCCAAGCTGAGTCTGTTTCGCCCGTGAAAGTAACTGCTGAGCAACCTCCCTGCCCTTATCTCGACCCACGAGCCTTTCATTGTATTTTCTCTCCCCTGTAGAGCTGAGGAGGGGAGTGACAGAGCGGCTTTGGCGAGCACCTGGCATCCAGCCAGGGTCAACCCACTACAGTCCTTTTTGGTGCCCAGTGTGGGGCATGAGGAATTCAAGATAAGGACAGTAACTGGGAGAGGTAACGGGCAAAACATGGCCTGAATACAGCTAGAGAGTGAAGAGCGGAATAACTGCGGGGAATTTCTGTTGTAGTTGTGGCAAAGGGACAACGGGTGGTTTGTGTGTAAACTGCCCACTTTCAACTGGTTTTGTGATGATGTTATTTTGATTTTGGTGTGGGGAATATTTTTGTTGATTTGAGTGTGAAATTTGAAGATTGTGAAGATTGTGTGATTAATGTGTATTTGAATGAAAATTCTCAAATATGTGATTCAGAAGGCATTAAAACAAGTTATAACTGTATAGTTTAAAAGTCACAATTGAAGATTTGCCCACAAACACCCAAGCCAAACTTCTTTGCATTGATTTTACATATTACAGAGGTAAGAGTCAGCACCACTTCAGACTCACCTCTTCTTTCATATACTTGAGCTTGTATTCTCTTTTAACAGCCGGATCAAACCTGGTCTGTGGAAGCCACACCTGGATCTGCACCAAACCAATATTCACCCAGAGGCTTCCTCGCCAAGCTGTCTCTGGTAACTCCTCAAGCCCTTCCCCAAAGAACTGCTGCAAGCAAGTGAGCAGGAGAACCAGGAATTCTTTAGGAAGTAACTCCTGATCAGTGATGCTTGTAAGTATCTTGAGAAGGTACTCGTATGCAATAGGATCCCTGAGGTAGAGCTTCTCACAGCACTCCAGAAATTCCTCTTCAAGATCCACTGGAACCAGATCTACCAGGGCAGAGAGTTGTCTGCCTAGCATTATTCCTTGTAGTCTAGCATCTGTGTGTCTGGAGGCAAAGGAATGAAAAAAGTTTACACATGGATAAGCAAACATCCGTAACATTCCTGATTTAAACAATGTCTATGTGGAAAAGGGGTCTTAATACCTAAAATCTGCTATTGAAGAGACAGCCAGGTGGGTCCACAGTGCTGTGCTGATTTCATGAAGCTGCTGTGCCCTCTCCATCCATTCTCCCAGTGTCACGTGGGATGATGACAGAACAGGAAGCCCGCTCACATCCCACTGGCTTGTCTTGCTGCTGCTAGTTAGAATTTCAAAGAAGCACTTCGAGAAAACGGCTCGGGTCAAAATACCTGGGCCCTAAATTAAGAGATTAAGAGTTAGATTGTTCAGATGCAACTTGCACTGACTATGCTAGAACTTACAGTATTGCTTTAGAAAGATGTTGAATTATTTAATAAAAGATTGATCAGGTCAGAAGAGACAAACCTTCATAGAACATCTCATGTGGGATTTAGAAAAGTTCTTTTCCTCTGTTGCAGGTAGCGGCCTCCAAGTCAACCAGTAGTTCAAGTCCGTAGCGAAAGTACTGCTCCAAAAGGATGCTAATGCAGCATTAACTAGTTGAGATGACAGAACAGACATTTCTTCAGGGGATATCTAAGGAAAGAGAAAAACCTAGAGCTGAGAGTAATTTCCAGGGAGCAAAAGAGAGTCAAGCACACCTGCACACCCGAAAAAGAACAGTACGACACTGTTTTCCAGCAGGGATAGTACATGATATTCCTCAAGATCCTTTTCAAATTCAGAGAGCATGTACTTGCATCTCTTCTCAACAGAAAGAGTACACTTCCTGAGGTCTGCACGGCCTCCTTCTGTCTGTGGAATACGCAGTGTGTTCACAAAGCAAGTTTTCAGAATACAGCCTCTAGTCTACCACTGGGCAACCATTTTTTACGATACACGAGGTTGCATAAGCATGAAACAGCTACTCAGTATCCTGCTGTGAAGCATTTAATGTGAACTTGCTCGTTTACTGAGCTTTGTGGGAACACAACCACCACTGTATCATAGTTAAATATTAACGGACCAGAATTTCTCTGCCATATTAAATGCTTTACAGAAAGTGCATCAAATAACTGTCTCAGTCTATCTAATTTGCAACACAGACCTAAAAAAAAATTTAGAGGCACAGGAACAGAGACAAGTATTTTTCAGCATAAAATTACTTTGAAAACATAGATACAACCAGGCTGGCACCTGCTATTCAATTTCCTGTTTTCCATTAGGTCACAGATGAATGAGTGGAACAATAGCACCAAACAAGAACATATAGAATTATGTTATTTAAGACTTCATACTGTTTTATATATGTTTTAATGTTGTGTTTTAATTATGTTTTTTTCAGGCTCACAGTTAATAACCTTTCTCCCTAAAAGAAGGAACAATTATTGTCAGGCACAGGTAATAAAACCTCATGCCAAAAATCTTACAGAGATATATCTATTTTGAAGAGTCTGTTGAAAACTCATGCAAGACTAATTAAACTAAAACTTGTTCTTACTTCGTTAAGGTGTAACAAATGCCACAGTCCAGATAGCTGGTGAGAAGAAGCTGGTGTCAACTTCAGGGAAAAAGCTATAAGCTGAACTAGATCTGAACACGTGCTTAGTTCTTGACTGCAGTTGTCCCTGTAGCAGGTAAAACAAATACAACCTAAGCAGTGCTTAAGCAGGGCACATGAAATAAATCATTTAGCGAGTAAAACAAATTGAGAATGGCAGGCAAAGTCACAATAACAAAGACTCCCTGAAAGGTTAAAATGGCAGCATTTTAAATGTTGGAGAAGAACAAGCACTTAAATAATGCTTGAAACACTTGCATCGTCCAAAGTTGGCAAAATCTGAATACAACAAAAGGGAGAAGAAATGGCATCTTCTGTAGCTATAAGCTACTTGTTCAGCAAAACATACAAAACTTTTGGAGACAAACTGTCTTCCAGCTTTATAGTTCTTGTGAAAATCAGAATTTTGCTGAATTCAAGAGTGAATGCATGACTGCAGGAGTCTCACTGCACAAAAAAATCACTTTCACTGAAATCTGTAAACGAAGAGCTCTCTTCTAAGGAATGTTAAAACAGTCAAAAAAACCCTTTTTTTTTTCCTGTCCCTTAAAACAACACTAACACGTCTTAAATTGATAACATTAATTTAAATTAGGAGTACACATGTGCACTTTACACAAAAGCAAGCAAGCATGCCAGTGTACTTTCTCTATCACCAGGTCTAATTCAGCCTTTCTACAGTAGCCCCTAGCAACATGGCGACAAACATCTTCATGTTAATTCCCAGCATGAAGACCTCTTCGATTTCATTAAAAGGCAAATTTCCAAAAGGAAAATGTTATGTACCATTTACTACATAAAAGGTGTTTTTTGTATTCCTCCACCTATAATCCATTCCACCATTAATAAAGCAACTTCTAGTGTTTAATGTGTTTATTACTCCAAGGGGCTTGGACATCAGCACTCCTATATTTCCATCAATAAAATAAGCTAGAAAAGAAAAAAAACACTTCCTCTTTGTAACACTGAACTACTCCCTTTGCTGATACTTTTTGTAGCTGCCCAAGTGCAATTCTGCACGCAGACAAGTAGTGCATATACATTTATATACATAAATATATATAAAAGCATATATACACAGCCATATATTAACATATATGTACACACACACAGATTTACACAGAAATGTCAAGTACTGAAGTTACAGCTTCTAGCTAGGGATTCTGAATCTCATGAAAGAAACAGAGGATTTCTCTCTCCAACCTTCTTCTTACCTTCTTGCCCAAGCCTTGGCCGTGTAATCTGCTGTCAGTTTGTACTGCCAGAGTGTGCCTATGTATTCCATCGCAGGCCACAGCTGAACCCGACTGCACAGCTGGTTTAACAAGCCAGGGTCAAACTGGTTGGAGATGGTATCTTCGGTAAACCTTTCTTCTAAATGACTATATATAACTCCTTCTGCTCTCAGTTGTGAATGTACAGCTTTCAAAAACACCTTTAGTTGATCTGTTTGAGAGAGTGCAAGAGGCACATAAATGCATGCACTATATTCCCTGCCAGCGAACATTTCATATCCTTTCCATTTCCATACAAACAGAATGGAGATAGCGGAAATCATCCTGTTAGGCTCTTGAAAAGTGCTACCTACCCAGGCTAACATCTTCTAAATGATTAGCTCTAATTATCAGGCCATCAGCTTGCAGCAATGCTTTCTTCATCTTCCATCCAGTGGCAGCAATTTTCAGACAGCACATTTTTTCCTGCCATCTACTTTCTCCAAAGACAAATCTTAGCTCCAAGATGTCAAGTGGTTTGCTGAGAACTTTTAACTGAAAAAAACATTCCATGCCCAGTTTATCCTGGAAATACAAAAAGGACAATTGAACAAGTGGCACTTTGTTTCAGCAGCACTAACAAAACAACAAACAAGACCTGTGACTGCACCAGAACTAAGATTACAAATTCACATGCACATGACTGAAGTACAAGTATATATAAACCAACCTGCAACAACAACTTAACAATAATTCTTTTGCAGCCCTACTCAGTACAGCAGGAAGACAGAAACTGAAAGTCGGACACAATTCCTCCTTTTCAAGCTTTTTTTTTTCCTTCATGAAGAAACTACATAGATTATGCAGACAAAACAATACCTCAACATGGCAACTTACCTAAACTCAGGGCAATAAATACACAAATTAATAAAAAACTCCAGAAGCTACTGTCACTTAAAAAGAAATTGGCATTTTACACCTGCAAATTAAATACATTTGGATGCCTAGAGAAACCTTCCAAAATTCTCAGTAAGCACTGAATGTTCTTTAATGTCCCACAAAGTAACTATGCACATTTTTGAACAGCTGAGTATCTTTGAAAGATAAGGCCATAAAACCCAGGTATAACTACTAATCACCAGCACGAGCAACCAACATGCCTACTTGTGCCCAGATTTTAAAAAGGTACTTATATTCTTTAGAAAATTTTACAGTAAGATTTTTTTAAATGAATGACACCAACTGCTGAAATAACTTTAAAAAAAGAAAAAAAACGTCAGATTTCAGAGGCTTTGGCTTGGTAAGTCATAAGGCAGCACCACCCTGTGCTGTATAAAAGGAAGTACAGGTTCTATTCTATATAAACATATGTTCACTAAATAAGCAAGTGGCACGTTGACATTCACAAGTCTCCAGAACAGAGCAAGTAGTAATATTTTTATGTTTGTCCACCACTCTATATTAAATAACTTTTATCTACATATACAAAGCATAATTAGTACTAGAAATGCTATCTGGTAACTGATATGTTTCACAAAATATATGTACATAAACATATGCTGAAATTGCTTTTTTAATCAATCCAGCAAGTCCAAAAGGAATATATTTTTGCTGGCCTGGAAAGCAAGTGCTACAAAACTTCATGATTATTGTAAAGCATATTTGGACATCACTGGAAGTACATATCTTTTGCAAAGAGAGTACCATTACCTTAAAAGGAAGAGGTCTTCCTAGAGACTTCTGTAATATCTTCATACTGGCAGATGTACCAGCAGGATTGGCCAAGCAGCTCTGAATCTGCTGTGAAACAGATTGAATTTCCTTGGAAACCCTTGGAGATTAAAAGGAAAAAAAAAAAAAAAGCTCACACAGTTAACTCAGAATTTGAGAAAAAAAAAAGCAAAAAGATGCATGAGAAAGGAAAGTCCCTTCTCTTAACCTTCCACTAAAGGGACAACCTAACTTTAAAGTACAGAAAATTGGTAAAAATTCTCAATGATCGGGTAAGAAGCAGCCTAATACTAAAAACCCTGAATTTTAAAAATGAACAGCTACGTAATACATTGCACTTGCATCACTAATGGAACACAATTTGGACATTTACAGCTAACAGTGTTAATTAGCTATAATACTAACAAAGGGGTAATTTATACAACCATTGAACAGAAACACAAATCAAAGCCACTCACTTATGGTGGTCTGATCCAATAAGCATCTGAGGAATTCTGTCAATTAGATGCTTCATAACCCAGTGCCAGTGCAGAGACAGAAGCGACAACCCTGATGAATCCACTGTCAGAGTGTCAGAGACCTCCCAGAACCGATCACGCCACAGCAAGCAGTACAAAATCTAACAAGCAAAAAGGTTAGTTTTCCCACTGCTGAGCTCTGCATGTTCCAGAACACTTTGTATTTCAAGCAAAAGAAAATGCAAAAAAATCATCACTTCCATTAATTTCAGAATCATGCAATGCTTTATACTTTGTGGCATGAAACTAAGACTCAACTATATGTTTTTTAAAAATACTGCAGGGCTCTGCAGGCAGGTGGAACTACACCAAGTCAAAACCCAGTAATCCCTGCACCAAGACTACAATGTCACTGTCAGATTTCAGCAATACGATCTTCATGGTCTGAAAAGGGAGAGGGAGAAATGAACCAGCATGGACACACATGTTAGAAGTCCAGGTTTGGATATCTTTATCTGAGATGGGTGTGGATACTCCCTTTATTGTTAGTGGAGAGCAGCAGGCACTTCCATGGCACAATGGATACCTAGGTCCCAGGTGTGTACATTTAGGTAAGATAATCCCCACCCTGAGTATCTGCACACTGAAAACCTACATTCCACACAGAAGAAAGGAGAAGACAGAGCACAAATACAGCCACCAAAATAAACATGGTGTTTGCCTGGTTTCAGGCATATTCTGAACACCAACGGAAATACTGCGATTTATTTCATGGTGCCTGGAACTAAAAATAGTGTTCTGCATGCCATCTAATTTCATATAACTTCCATAAGTGTACTATGAAAAGTCTACTCACATCATGCATGTCATCATCACTTAAGGCCACCTGAGTAGACTTCACCCAGTGTAATGCAAATGCATCCCAAAGTTCAAAGAAAGCAGCAAGGTTGACTACGACTGCATGAGGAAGGCAGTTGTAACTTCCTGGATCTGAGGTTTGGGGAAGAGGGAAAGAAAGTGAGAGGCTGAATATCCCAGCCACATAAAATGACAAGTATGTGTCGATTTCTGATCACTAGATCTTCCCTGTGGCTGGGGGAAAATAACCCTGAAAAGACCTAAGAATCAAAGTAACAAAAAGTATTCCTTCACTATTGGCACAATTCTTTTTTACCTCTATGTGTTTAATATAAAAAAAATATCCATAATGAAGGAAACATCAATCAACTGCTTCTACACAACATGCTAACTTCATCACTAAAATTTTCCCCTTTGTTTTAGGAGAAAACATCCTAATTACATAAAACAATAGAAAGCGGATTAGAACAAAAGCACAACTGAAGAACATGGCTATTCCTACTAGGCTAAAGACAAAACACAATTCCAATTTCTCTCCACCATCTTCCTAAAGTTTATATAATTAAGAGAGAAATGACATGCACTAAAAACCGGTGTCACTTACCATATCAGTACTCATCTGACTGCTTTACATTCACACAATCCTCCTTCGCACATTCAGGACACACCATGTTTAAAGTACACTTTTCGTAACAGCGCAAGTTAACTGTATTTCAAATTGAGCATAGAACCAAAAGGAACAGTGAAAATCAACCAACCTTTGCGGAAATCTAGAGACATTCTTAAGACACTATTTCTTGGCTTCTTGCTGGTAATCAAATTCTTCTCAGTGTAACTTCTTTTTTCTCGGTCAAGAAATAATACTGCCCTGAATTAAAAATAAAGTTGTTACAAATTCAGTACCATTTTAAAGCCTCTGCCTTATCAGAATGGTGAACTACAAAGAGACATCTGATATTTCACTGTAGTATGAAACAAGAATCAAAGTGCAGCATAACTAATTGCTTGAATATGGTTTCTGCAGAAACAAGCTTCACAAACAGCAGATTCCTGACTTCAGTCACTAGGAAGGAAAAAGCAGCAAGCTACTAAGCAGATGCAACAACACCACCACCTGTAGGATACATGAGCAGCTGCTCACTTATACTGTAACTGCAGGATCTATGTACTTTTTGATCTTATTGGGAAAAGCAGTCCAAACCCAAAAGCAGGACAACTATTTAAGTTCCATGTCAGAGATGTCACACTGCTGCTTCTGCCCCTTTTATGCTTTATCCCACAGTGCTGGTTTGTCCTTGAAGTACTCCAGCCTATATGGAATGCCGGCACCCCTGCTCCCTATATTAAGTGATTGATTTTAGTCTGCATCTACCGAAAACAGAAGCAAAGAATTTAAATACTTGTATGAAACTGCTGCCTAGTATTTTAGATCACATCTATCAAAACTTAAAAACATACTTGGCAGATACCGCAACTGTTTACACAGCGCTAATTACAGTCATTGAACAACCATCATAAGGTTCTTTTGTAACCCACCGATTTGCTACAGACTTCAAAAGGATTAGAAGCTGATCTGTGTGTTCCATTTCTGTATCAAAGTTCAAAGAATTTTTAATGATATCCAAAAACTGCATATTCCATCTTGGGTCCAGAGGCATCACGTGTTCATCTGGGAAGGCAGACAAGACAAGACAGGACAGCAGCGGAAACATAATTTAGTGAAAGACTTTCCTTGACTCCCCCTGCCTATGCAAGAACATTAGGGAAAGAAAGAAAGAAAGGACGCCTAAGAGGAAGGGAGAGTCTTAAGCTCCCTCACTCCAGATACTTCCACTGTTCTGTTTTACAGAACCTGCAGTCAACTTAATGCTTCTCTGTTTGGGTAAATCAAGCAGCAGTCCGAGTACCCAAAAAGGCAGCCTGGAACCTCCAGTCCAACTCCCTTTTCATTCACAGTCCAGACAAGATACCTAGGACCATCCATAAAGGGTCCAGTGTCACTGAATGTAGCTGTCATGCACCTAACAAGCTTGTAAAGGAAACCACAGGCCTGAGATCCCTGTGAAACACCAAGGGAAAACCATTGGCTTCAACATAGGTTTCAGATGGGCTAACACAATAAATGCTGGGAAAGAACAGGATGCCTAAACCATCCAGTCAGAAAGGCAGTAGATATATGCATCACTCTTAGGAACACCGCTTAATTTTGAGCTGTAGGAGTAGACCTGGGTCACAGATACACAGTCAGGATTCATAGTCGTAGCACTCATACCTAATTTGCATAGGATGAATGTATTAATTGCCATATTTGCAGTTCTAGACAGCAAGCATGGCTTTGCTGCTATTTCTTTAGCAACATAAGCAATGTATAGTTAGAATTTAGCCTTTGTTACACACATTTCCTAAGAAGGGTTGCAGTGTGTTCAGAGAACAAATAAAGGAAGCTCCAACATCTCACACAATTTTTTTCAGAAGTACCTGTCATAGTTGGCTGTAGCAACTTGATCATGTTACTGACTCCAGACGAGAGGGGACTGGCATAGAAACTGCCAAGGGCTACAGCACCTGCTTCCAGCTGAATCCGCACTGCATCTGTAGGCGAAGGCAAGAGAACATAGGTGTAAGCAGTAGAGCATTTAGTACAAATAAATAAAAATAATTTCAACTGAGCCAGCACAAAAGCCCGACTCATCTGTGCATGCACTCTGGACGTGCTGGTTGCTCTTATTTTGTATTATCTCCAAGAGATCTTAAGAACAGTCAGAATGTCATGGCCAAAGAGATAAATCCAGTAAAAAGTTCTAGTTGAACCGGTGGTACTTCATATACGCTATTAAAAACATGGTTTGTGAAAATCTGTGAGTTTATACCTTCAAATCTTCCTCTCAGTACATCTGTTTTTTACTTCCCCCCCTCCCTCCACCAGCTAAACAAAAAACAAGCCCCACATAAGAGCATACCTGTCATTAAAGTAACTTTCTAGGTATTTTCCAGTTTATAGACACACCTGCCTGGAAAGACAGCAAGATCAAGGAGGAGCAACCCCATTCATGTAGGGACAACACGGTCTGAGATTCCACACCATAGAAGGAAGCCAAGTGTGTGATTTGGACTAACATCTGTCTAAATTCTCCACAAGTTTAATGCAATTAATGTAATTAAGCAATGAATACCTCATCTCAGCTACTATCCTGAATGTTCAGGCAATGCAGTTTCAGGAAATCTCAGTTCTGCAGTTTCCTGGCTTTCTAACCATTTGTATTTTGACACCAAATAAGCAGAATGCATTTTACTACTTCTAATGTCACCATCAAAAATAAAAAAGCGAAGAGAAAGGTGTATTCGCTTACATAGACCTAGAGGTATCAAAAAACAACTGTAATTCAGAAGCAGTAGAAGTTACATGCATGCTTGAATAATAAAAGGCAACGTTTAGCCCAAAGTCTCCTGCTGTCCCTAATATGCACAACCTGTTTCTGTCTCTCACTGGAGCCTCAATGCCCTTGATTTAGTGAGGATAGTTGAGAAGTTTCATTTCAGAGCATTTGAATGGTCTGGATGTTTTCACAGAAGACTTACCATTTGTGAAAATATAGTAAGTCAGCCCTTAGGCAAAAGAGAAAGTTAATTACATACCAAGGACCTGTGGCAGACTTTTGGCTAAGGAGTTAAGCCATTTAACTCTCAATGTCCAATCTTGATTGGTTGCCTTCTCTACGAACAATTTCACTGAAGCCTGGAGAACTTCCATTTTATCCATCCAGTCTGCATCTATCTCAACAGCACTGAATTTGAGACTCTCTGGATTAGTGGACTGCATAATTTTTTGAAGATCTTGCAGAGTCAGTGGCACTGTCCTGAAACACAAAGAAGTCAAGTCCAGCAATCAAGGGCTCGAACTGCCAGTTCCAGGAACAAATACATTTGGCAAGTCAAGCTACTCAGCATGCAACCATCTTTAAGCAACAAGATAGTAATGTGATAATCTCTCCTGGTTTTTTCAGTTAGCTTTAAAGCCAGTCTCCGACTTCAAATCAGGTGGAGGTGTCTAATATTAGGAACTCACTACTGTCAAAAATTCATGAAGGGCCAGAAGTGAATATGCACAGCATTTCACTGAGAAATTATAATTGATTTGTGCACCAGAATGATATGTGACGGTAAGTTAAAAAAGACAAAGATAGGAGAGAAGTGTTGTTGATCAAAAAAACCCCAGCACGTCGCTAAGGTTTTACAATTTCAACATTCTGTCCTAGCACTAACTTATACAGCTTGATCAAACCACAGTACCTGTCCACAGTAGATCACTAAGCAAAGCAGGCAGGCAGCAAGATTTTGCACTGATATTGTGAAAATAACAGTTACATTGCTCAAGAAATAACTAAAAGAGTTCTTACATATGGCCCCTGCACATGAGACTGCTTTCAAACAGCTCTGTCTGAAGGAAGAGATTTTGGGGGCTCTTACTACCTTGACAACCCATTGTTTGCATTCAGATTTTCTGCTAAATGCCTACTCCTAACTCAACTCAAAATGGGTCAAATGTACTTACTGAAGGTTAAATAGAGTCAAGTATTTTGGACTGCAGAATAAGCCAGTAAACAATTAAACTTGGATTTGTAGCGGTTGCGTGGAAAGGTAACAGGAGCATCAGTTACAGAGTGAGACTACCATAGTCTCTACCCACACTGGTCAAGACAAAGTTTTGCAGGGAACAATGACACGCCACCAGTATTTCACACACATCTTGTTTCTTACTCATTTATTAGACAAAATAAACTGCCTACCTGCAGTTTTTCAGGTTTAGTCTGTTCAAACAATACATTAGGACCTGTGCATCACTCCGGACTGTTGAAAGAAGCGAGTCTTCAGCTGCAAACAGACCTGTAGGTAGGGAGTCTGGCCACAATCCCATCGCTAGCAAGGAGTCACCCCAGGTTTCACAGGAAGCCAGGGAGGAAGCATGCTTCGTAACCAATTCTAACACCAGCTACAACAAACAACCAAAAAGCATTTTAGAACCTTATTCAAACATGTATTCAAGTACAAGAGCTCAGGGAACTCTTTAATGACATGTATGTGTTATGAAATCATTATAAATCAAATGTTCTGCAAACACCATATAACCTACACAACAGAAGTACCAAAACATTCCAACTGTAAGTGAAATAATATACTGTACAGTTTAAAATAGGAAGTGAATATTGCTATCTCCAGATGACAGTGTGCACAGTGTTTCAGGTTACAGATTAATCAGTATTAATATCCCAAAGTCTCAGCTGAAGCTGTTAAAAAACAAGTAAGTCCAACTGGGATATTCTATGGCTCCCTCATGCTGCAAAAGAGTGAGACACTATCTACAACACGTCCAACAAACCATATTTATCCCCCAGGTAACATCTCAATAAGCACATCCCAGATTGACAGTCTTTATAGACCTCTGTCTCCAGTAACATGCCACCAGGCTGAAAAAACATGTCATTAAAGGACAGGTGACAGCTGAAATTCACTGTACTTCAAGATTCAATACCAAAAAAAATCCAACTTCTGGAGCTTCAACTTATCTGTTAGAGCAAGTTACATGCAGAACTGTACTGCTTACACTGTAGCAAAAACAGGCTCAGAATCTAAAAGATATGGAACATGTTCCGTGACGCTTAACCCCTCCTCTTCATCACCTGACAGATGCCCAAGAGGATGTTTAAAATTTGTTCATTCCTCCAAGAGCACCACCTTCATCAACCCCTTGCTCAGGCACTTAGGAAACAGAGGATCACAAACACTACCCTCATGAAATGATTTTTTTTTCACTTATTTAGATGATGTAAGAAAAGCTTTCAAATACAGGATTTTTACCTTTTGGTTAATCTGCAGTTGTTGTGAGCGCCCATAAACTTCCCAACAGGCTCTGTAAAAAGACTTTGCTAACCCAAGGCCTCTTTGCATCTGCTGCACAATTAACACAGCAGCCTGAAGCAAAGGTGACAAAGATGACACAGAACCTGAAAGAAACACAGCATTTAGGGTGATATGAATGTTTTGTAATTGTCAGACCTTTAACCCTCTGAGGGCAAACACCACTTTAGACCCTGAGGAAAATCCAAAACAAATGAGTCCTACTAGGTCCTGAAAACTAAATGAGTTCTTCCCAAGGTTAACAAGAAAATCTGACGAGACTGTAAATAACAGGTGACTAGCTCAAAATAAGACATCAAGCAGCTGAGATGAATGAAATCCAGTGTCATCTTCCTCCAAAGAACAATTTTAATACACCTTGTGCAAACCCTCCATTTTGCCGATTTTCACTTAGAATATATTGTCTTCCCTACAGCAACAGACAACTGACACGTGCCAGTGTCACATCTCCTTACAAAGCATTCCAGTTACCACCTTCTTATGATTTGGGCCTACTTACCGAGAGTGCAAAAAACAGCCCACAACAACCTGATGATATTTTTGTGCCTTTACTTACGCTGGGGGACATAACACAATAAAATAACCAAGCTTTAATATTAAAGAGTTAATCCAAATATATGTAGTGAGCCCAAGTTGTTAACAAACACTGAACAGACTTTTCTTACCTGCTATTGCTGCCTTGGTTTCTGAATGCACAGCCATAAGTGCATTGCAGATGCTATCTCCCACTAAACCCAAACCATGCAGGAGTAACTTCAAATCCAGATTGTCCAATACATTTCCATCATTCTCCCCAGGAATGTAAATTTCAATCCCACGATTCCGCATGGCTCTGGATATTTCCCCATGAACAGGATCCATGGAAAGGAAAAGCCTGTTGAATATTAGAATAGAACAGTTGCGTTGGAAGGCACCTACAATGATCATCTAGTCTAACTGCCTTATATTCTTAAAATGTAACTTGGGGCTGTAAACTTGAACTCCAGAATCATTAAATCTGCTCTTCCATAAAGTAAATTCATCTTCATAAGAATGGGGACACTGATATCTAGAAAGTCAGAGACATCTACTGAATTTAAATGAGAAATCTGTATGAATAATTATACTTTGAAATTAGCCACATATATATTGCATGATTTTTAACTCAGTTATATCTGAGCTATTGCTATTTTATCACTTGCCTACTTACAAAGTTAAACTACGCCTCTGAGCTATAAAGAAGACTTTAAAAAGTCATAGCAATGCCTTCAGATAAATTTGTGCTATTTAAAAACCAAAGTATCTAACATCCAAGTAATTAATACTATCAATAGACATCGCTGAACAGCCAGGATGAAAAAAAACTTCTGAGATGCAATTCAGCAAAAATAGGTTTCTGAAAAGTTAAAAGATCTTGTTTCCAAATCAGAGGAACCAGTCCCAGAATTATTTTCCTGAATTTATAAAAGGTAGGAATTATATAGAATACTGTGTATGTTCTCCTTCTATCTCCCCCAGAGGCTACTTCAGGTCTGAGAGAACACAGGCTGTCTGAGCTTCTTGGGGTGTGTTGTGGTTTTGAGGGCTTTTTGTGGGTTTGTACTGTTTTGGTTTTTGTTTTTTTCTAAAGTTCTGTTACTGCAAGAAACTCAAATTTATGGATGGAATGGAGAAAGCTGCGAAGAAAATTATGTCCATGTATCAGCTTTCATTACCAACATATCTGAACACCACCTTCAACACATGTATCCTCAGCTCCATCACAGTAAGACAGGGAAGTGCTGAAATCCTAAATTAGAAATGGAGAATCAAGGCAGAGGTATACTCCTATGAGTTTTCCAGTGTAATAGTCCATGCTGCAACAGGGATATACAGCCAAGACTCTTAAGCTCTCTATCATATGCTCATCACAGTGCAGTCTTCTTTCTTGCCAGACAGACAGCTTCACTACAGCACATGGCAAACTTAACAGCATTCAAAACACCAAAAGACTGGCTCACAGTTGACATTTTTTTCCTAAATCTACTATTTAATATGAAAAAAGGCAAGAAAAAGCTGAAAAGCAAAGCACCTGAAGTTTGGATGAGGGGCTATTGTAGGAATCGTGCCATCTATCACACCTCTCTCACTCATGGTAAGAACGCCTCCTGGTTCAAGTAAAGCATTCAAGCGGTCCAGCACAGAAGGGCTATATTCAAAAGAAATGTATATGGTTATAAAAAGGTAACAATTTGATCCCTTTCTGATCTGAAATCAAAATGGTACCAGGCTTAAGCAAAAAGCCAAATGTCTAATTACCTTAAGAGGTAACAGGAAAACTACCAACTGCTAAGCTGTCTAAGAAAGAAGACGCTCTTCCAGAAAATTCAAGTTACTGCACCCACATATTGTAATCAAATGCAAAACGTTCAGTTGTGAACTGTACAGAGGAAGAGGCAAAGTAAATTACAGAGGTCAAGGGATTTACTCAGTGAAACAAGGCCACTAAAATCTCTTACTTGCAGAAGTTAACATTGTCCATCAACAGCCAGTCTCCAGACTGCAGGGCCTGAACCAACATCCCATCCACCCACTCAAAAGTGCCATGGCTGTCACGGTCAGCAGCCTGGGCCTGCTGCAGCTTGAAACGCCGGAACTCTTCTACCAGGTGAGCAAACTCTGAAAGGAAGTATATCTTACATCAAAACATATATGCTTCCTGCTTTTTAGGGGAACATAACAGCAGAGGCTACAACTCTTCAAGTAGACTCCCACGCGCAAAATCCATGACAACACATGGGGTTTGCAAGCTCAGAGCAATATAAACTGGACCGACACTTTTCTCCCTAAACAGAAACTTTTCTCCATCCCTCCTCCCTCATTAGATGAAGTTTGATGGATATTAATGCCATTAATGCCCTATTTTAGACAACGATTAAAAAAAAAAAAAAAAGGAAAGAAAAAACAGCCCATACATTATTCTGCTGACATTGGTACAGCTCACCTGATTAACGCTTCAGAGAACAAACACAAGGACAGAATATCCAAAATCCCTTTTTTAGGAATACAAGAAAAGGGCTGTATTGCATCATATGTTGAGTAGTTGAGTACAGTAGAATCTGAGTGTGGACTACTGGTCGCTACCAGGTGCTCATAAAAAATAAACCCAAAGAACTATCACCAATCTAACTTTTACATAAATGTAACTGTTACTTAAATAGTATGAAGCAACAGTATTTACTACAAAGAAACTATAAAACCAGCCCATTTCCTCAAGCTTTCAATGCAAATTTATATATTTATCTTATTTTCTTCAGAGAAATACATAGTCTCACTTCATATCACCCACCATACATACCTGCCTTTGAGTACGAATTTATTTTGTTGTTTAGTCGCTGGATAAGTACAAGTATTCCCTCCAGTTTGCTCACTAATTCAACTGTAACACTTCTACCTCCTTCACCCAGAGACTTGGGTTTGTAATTCAGGATGAAATTGCTCCAACCACGCAGCACAAGTTCAGCATCATCTGCACAAATTTCTGTCAGGAGAAGACTGTCCCTTACGAGTGTGCTCACGGCATTCTCCACTTTTTCCAACAGGCGCTGCCATGGTCTATTGATGTCAACCTGCAAAGATGCCATTACAGAGGGAGTTAGTTCATCCAGAAGACCGTGGTGCCTAAGGCTCCATTTGGTGCTTAAACACTAAGATCGCAGTGGACTGGCCACTGTTAGGTAGGAAGAAGCAACACTGCCCTATTACCAAAACAGTATTTACCTGTTCAAATCCACCCAGGAGTTCAGTTGTATCCATAGCACTGTTCATTGCCATGATTTTCAGTCGATGGCCAGTCAGATGGGCCAGCAGCTCAACAAGACTGGTTTTGCCAACAGCTGCCGGGCCCACCAGGATTACCATCCAGCTCATGTGCACGCATTTCATTATAGACTCGAGGGACTGCAGCGAATGATGCAGAAGTGAAAGACTTCTGCCAGGACGAGGAATATAGTTGCCACGAGAAAGAACTGAATAACCGACCTGGAAGGGATGAGAGGCACTTGGGTGAGTAATCAGAGACAAAAGGGAGCTCAGCTGTGCAAGTTGCTGCCATCTCTTTCTACTCACAAAACCTCTTGTCAACAGCTTACCTGAACATTATATGGAGTGATGTGAAACTCCCTGGTTCCTGTATACACCTCAGACACCTGACCAAAAATCTCTCTAAATATAGATATAACCTAAAAAAGTTGAAAGAACAAAAGAGAGGCTTATCAGTCTTCAATTATCCATTGTTCTAAAGATGTACTTCTACAGGAGCATTCCTTCTCAGCTTCACAGCTGTGTGATAATAACTACACAGTTTAATCACAAGTGCCATTTCATTCAAAGTGCAGCAAGTGATTAAAGTGAGTATGCACTGCCCACAGCAACCCCTTCATTAACCACACCTTCCTGTGACTTGAAATTCTGTAAGTAATGTTTCTCTTTAACAAAATACTGGGAAAGAAATCAGAGCGTAAATAAGCTCTCTGATAACACACAAAAACATAATAATACTCCAGGAAGGGGAAAGCAAACCCGTGAGAAAAATATCCAGTCACATTCAGTAAGAAACTTCAGCCTTACAATCTGATTGCCTTTTAGTTTATCCTCATTTAAATGTTGTGAAATTAACCAAAAGCAAAGGATATCTACGCAAGAGAGGGCTAAGTAGGTGACAAAAGTGGAATAACATCTGCAGTGAGTGTTTTATTAGAGGAAACTTAAGCAGTGAGTTTAACAGAATGAGGGGAGAAATTTGACAGGCAGATGAAAGAAGTGACAGACAATAAAAGTCAATAAAAGCAATGCCAGCCAGAACAATTTAAGAATGCTGTCAGGTAAGGGCAGAATCACAGCACATTATTTTTTACTTACTTTACTGACACAAATGCTTTTTAACCATGATGTTAATAATCTCTCCATATTTCAGTGCTATTTCTCTTCTCTGCTCCTTATCTTCTCTTTCCTCACAAGTATGTATTCAACCCATGCTACTTCTATGAGAACATTATTATTTAATACAGAATCACACAGGAATATGTTGTGTTTCACTTTAAGTCCTTTGTTATTCTACTTACCTTCACTTAAACCAGCTTCTGCTTTTATACTAGCAGGTAACTAAATCAGTATTTTAAAGCACGAAGGGAGCAGGTACATATGTTAAACCACAAAACCCCAAACATATCTGTTTTTCTTTTGTAAGAGGTCTATGAATGAACTGCAAAGCACCTTCAAATTTACACTTGGATTTCTAGAAATACTTCTGGACAATTTGAAGAGCAAGGAAGGAGAACATACATCTCACCTTTTCTTTGTCTTCCCTGGTTCTCATTCTTTCTCCGTATACCAAAAATACATGCTGGCCGGGATCATAACACCCTGGTGACTGGTCAACAAGCATAAGCTGGCACCAGCGGAAAAGATCACGTAAGTTGAACTCCCAGGGTCCTCCTTTCTGTCCCCACTTTTTTTCAGCCATTACTTCTTTGTCAATCTGGAAAAAGTAGAAATAAAAAAAAAAAACCACCAAACAAAGTGGTCTTTTATTCCACCTGTGTGCTGGTCTTCAAATACTAAAAAACAAAAATCTCCACTGAACTTCTGCCTTTGGCACTGCTTACAAGACAGAGGGCAGTAAAAAGAGCAAGCTGTATTCACCTTTTCCGAAGATGTCAGGAACTAAAACGATTTAATTTGCCTCTCATCTACTAATCCTGTAACACTCAGCTCAATTTTTATTTTTCCTCTTGCACTCTGTAAATGAGTATTCAATAAGATGCTGCCACAAAAGATTTTGTGTAAGGCCACAGAATACTATTTTCTCTTAAAATTGCTACACCTTATTTTGTTTCATGAGATGAAGATAAAACACAATTTCAGAAGCATGACCATAAACAGAAATCTTACTGAGAGTTTTACATCCTGTACTTTGAGCAAAATGGCAGCATCTAAGCCATAAAATAGCTAGTAACTTGATGCCTTGTAATAAACGCTTGTTGAAAGCCTTTCATATTAGCACAAATTTAGATCCAAGCATCTCTGAATCCTTTCCCACAGACAAATTTAGACAACACTTTGGCCCGTTCAGGACGCTGGCTGAGAAAGTCCCCTGGGAGAGAGTGCTGAAGGGCAAAGAATATCCAGCCTTCCTGGACCCCTTCAAGAATGAAGTCTTTAAGGCACAGGAGCAGGCTGTCCTCATGTGCCTTAAGATGAACCAGTGGGGACGAAAACCGGCCTGGGTGAACAGGGCGCTTTTGGTGGGACTCTGGAAATAAAGAAGAGTTTACCACTTTTGCAAGAAGAGGCAGGCAACTCAAGAACAGTACAGGGATCTCATTAGGTCGTGCAGAGACAAAATTTGAAAGGTAAAAGCCCAGCTAGAACTCGATCTGGCCACTTTTGTAAACGATAACAAAAAAATGTTTTCACAAATACATTAACAACAAAAAGAGAGCCAAGGAGAATCTCCATCCTTTATTGGATACAGGTGGCAACATTGCCACCAAGGATGAGGAAGAAGCTGATGAGGAAGAGGCTGAAGTACTTAATGCCTTCTTTGCCTCAGTACTTATTAGACCAGTTATTCCCAGGGTATTCAGCCCCCTGAGCTGGAAGACAGGGACAGAGAGCAGAATAAACACCCCATGATCCAGGAGGAAGCAGTTAACGACCTGCTGCACCACTGGGACACTCGCAAATCTATGTGGCCAGATGGGATCCACCTAAGAGTGCCGAGCAAGCTGGCGGAGGACCTGGCCAAGCCCCTCTCCATCATTTATCAGTTAACAGGGGAGGTCACAGATGGCTGGAGGCTTGCTGATGTGACACCCATCTACAAGATCGTCAGCCTGACCTCAGTGGTGGGGAAGATTACGGAGCGATTCATCCTGAGTGCGCTCACCAGGCATGTGCAGGACAACCAGGGGATCAGGCCCAGCCAGCATGGATTCAGCAAAGGCAGGTCCTGCTTGACCAACCTGATCTCCTTCAATGACCAGGTGACCTGCCTAGTGGATGAAGGAATGGCTGTGGATGTTGTCTACCTGGACTTTAGTAAGGCCTCTAATACTGTCTCCCACTGTATTCTCCTAGAGAAGCTGGTGGCTCACAGCTTAGACAGGTGTACTCTTCACTGGGTAAAAACAACTGGCTGAATGACTGTGCCCAAAGAGTGGTGGTGAATGGAGTTATATCCAGCTGGCAGCTGGTCATGAGCAGTGCTCCCCGTGGAGCTCTGTTCTGGGGCCAGTCTTGTTTAATTTCTTTATCAATGATCTGGATGAGGTGACTGAGTGCTCCCTCAGTAAGTTTGCAGATGACACAGAGTTGGGTGGGAGTGCCAATCTGCTTGAGGGTAGGAAGGCTCTGCAGAGGGATCTGGACAGACTGCATTGATGTGCCAACTGTATGAGGTTCAACAAGGCCAAATGCCGGGTCCTGCACTTAGGTCACAACAACGCCATGCAACGCTACAGGCTTGAGGAGGAGTGGCTGGAAAGCTGCCTGGCAGAAAAGGACCTTGGAGTGTTGGTCGACAGCTGGCTGAACATGAGTCAGCAGTGTGCCCAGGTGGTCAAGAAGGCCAACGGCATCCTGGCTTGTGTCAGGAATAATGTGGCCAGCAGGAGCAGGGAAGTGATCGTGCCCCTGTACTCGGCACTGGTGAAGCCACACCTTGAGTACTGTGTTCAGTTTTGGGCCCCTCACCACAAGAACTACATTGAGGTGGTGGAGCATGTCCAGAGAAGGGCAACGAGGCTGGTGAGGGGTCTGGAGAACAAGTCTTCTGAGAAGCGCAAAGGGAACTGAGGCTGTTTAGTCTGGAAAAGAGGCTCTCTACAACTACCTGAAAGGAGGTTGTAGTGAGATGGGTGTAAGTCTCTTCTCTCAAGTAACTAGTGATAGGACAAGAGGAAGTGGCCTCAAGTTGCGTCAGGGGAGGTTTAGACTGGATATTAGGAAAAATCTCTTTACTGAAAGAGTGGTCAAGCATTGGAACAAGGCTGCCCAGGGAAGTGGTAGAGTCACCATCCCTGGTGGTGTTCAGAAAATGTGTAGATGTGGCACTTCAGGACATGGTTTAGTAGGCATGGTGGTGTTGTCAGGTTCATGGCTGGACTTGAGGACCTTAGAGGTCTTTTCCAGCCTTCATGATTCTAAATCCTGTCAGGAAAGATTTTACTTTTATTGGTCTCTCAAGTGTTCCAGAAGAATGCCACACATGCTTAACAGCTTCTGCAAAGGTCAGATGCTTTCACTAAAAACATCCCATAATAAAGAGCAGATCAAAACTTCAGATCAGAAAGAGAAACACACATTTCAGTTCTTGTTAAGACACAGCTCATTTTGTTTGTGCTTCAAGAATAACCCACATGTTTGGAAAAACATTTTTTTCCCAACTCACTTCACCAAGCTACCAAACCATAACTGTTTCCATCTTTTGTAGAAGAAAACCTTTTATATGTGTGTGTGTGTATACACACACACACTTCTGTGAAAAATAACACCTCTTCAGTTATCAACAAAGTATCTGACTGTAGCAGTAAAGGAATTCAGGTGGATTTTAGTAGTGTTCTTTATTTTCTTCTGTACGCGTTTCCATTCCTCTTTTTCGCTCGTGCACTTCTCTATAAAAATGCTCAGAAATATAACATTAGACATAATTTTCCTCATCTTACTGCATTCTGCTTATCTCTACACAAAAGAAATTCAAATATATATTTACCTTGTTATTGAAAGCAACCATTTTAGCAATAATACTTTTATCAATAGCAGGAAACAGCGTATTCCCAATAAACTCCATATCTTCTGCTGACAGTGGATCAACATACACCTGTAGAATCAAGAGCATGCCGAGTATTGATCAAGTAAGAAAACTGCAAGACAGGTTTATGACATAGTTTAAATCAAACAAATAAGCTTGCCTGTGTAAATCTATTAAGAAAGGACTTGGGCAGACCCTTTCTTCCACCTCCTTGTCTGTACGGATTCTGGCATCCAAAAATCTTAGTCTTCTTGTGCTGTACATGAAAATTCATTCCCAATTCTGGAATATAAATCTCTGCTCTGTGGTCAAAGCATGCGTTTAGCCCCTCTAATACAGACTGAGAAGCCAGATTCAACTGAGGAAAGAAATAAGGATACAATATTAATGCTCCACAAAACACTTTAGCATAATCTCTAGTGTAACAGGCTGGGATGCACAGAAGGTAAACAAAAAATCAACTTCCTTGCAATTCCAAGACTGTTATATGTTATCACCTCCAGCTAGACTGTTATTACACTAGAGTAACAAAACTGTAAGTTTTCCTTATGTGCACTTACTATTCGTACTGTTTTCACCATGATAACAAAACAATTCTCCACCGTATAATATACATGTTCAAGACATTTCTTCTGTACTTACGTGCACCCATTTGTGACATCTAGAGTGTTTTGTTTGCTTATTTGTTTTATAAATGAAGGCAGTCTGGGTTATTTAAGTATCATGGTTGTTTAAAGTGGTATTCACAATAGGATAAAATAGGCACATAAACAGCTAAAGAATTTTGCACTCTGCAATAATTAGAATGCACATTGTCACAAAGTGAGCTCTGCGCACGCATATGCTTGAAAGCACTTGCTACCTGGTACACGAACAACCCTGTGGTGGCAGGACAGTTTATACAAGTGAAATGGAACTCGTCTTCATCTCAGTTAAATCAGTACCCAACACAGTGTATTTGTCCCAGTGAAAGGCCGCCTATTTCAGTGAAATCATATCAATAAAGGAGCATGTGTACCAAAACTTCTGCTGACACTCTTCCCAAAAACTTCCAAATGTCAATCAAATCTATCCTTAGTTTTCTGTAGCAATGCAGGCTGGGATTCAATCCTTGTTCTCTCGTCTAAAAGAGGCCTAGTGAAAGCTGGTCTTGCACACTCCCTCCATGGAGGGCTAATGGGCAGAGGTATTTAGAGGGAGATTAATTTTCTCTTAAGAGGAATGATCAATTTCAGTGGGGCACTAGATGCACATAGCTAAAATCAAGCAAAACTTATTTCAGTCATCAACCCTCAACGGTATTTATCCTACATGCCAAATCATCATCTTTGCTCTTCCAGAACATTCTATTTTATTTGTGCCCCCCACTTGAATTTACCTCATCTAATACAATCCAGTGTCCAGCCTTTAATGCTGCTAGTAGTGGTCCATCACGCCAGGCAAATTCTCCTCCCTTCCCACCTTCAACAGGCAAGTCTGTCCCAAACAAGTCTGTCACATCCTTTAGGAGTAGAGAAGGTGGGGGTGGAGAGGGGAAGAAAAAAAAATTACAGAACTCCACAGAAGTTCATAAACAACCTTTGTAAAACTTTAAAGAGGAGAGAGAAAATGTGAGGTAAATAAAGCTAAAATGTAGGTATCAAATTTCATTAACTGGAAGTTAATAAAAGCTTTTCCATGATGGAACTCCAGTGACCAGCTACTATATTTAACAACAAAAAAAATAAATTGGAACAGAAAAGCTAAAAAGCTTTAAAGCCTGTTTAAAGTAACTTTGCAGAAGCAAAGAAAAACACAGTAGACAAAGATACACGTCTTCACTCAAAAAGAACAGAAAAATCTGTGAATTGGCATTCGCTCACACAAGCTCACTGCTCTTTCCAGTTCCCCCTTCCCATTTAGTTTTATCTTGAGACCAAGCAGGAAAAAAATAACATTTCAGACTCTGTGCCAATGTTAAAATGAACTAAGCTTTTTAAGGTATACACACCACATTCCACCTGCCCACCCCCCTCGCCCCCCATCACTAAGCTACAAAGACAATATTTCAATCTACCGTTTGCTCAGACAGGTTGATTCGAACAAGACAGTTTCCCGAGGCTTTTGCCAGGGCAGCAACTAGACTGGTCTTGCCAACGCCTGGTGACCCCTCCAACAAAATGGGTTTGTTAAGCTGTAGGGCTCTTAACAACCTTTGTGCATTCACTGCTGTAGTCCCGGCATTTAGAGCATAATCTGTAATGCTGTTCCTCTGGAGAACTGGGCCTAAAACAAAGGAGAGGTAAACCAGAAAACAATTAAAACCGGAATGTTTATGCTGGAGCTGCTGACAGTGTGCTTCTGAGCATGATCATTCTGTCTGTCAATTGCTGATCTCATTACAGCAGGCAATGGAGATCAAGCTTGTATCCCATTCTCAGAGATTGGGCACACCTACTTTCTGCTTGACCCACAGCCCATCTCCACATATTTACATGGAATTCTGCAAAAAGTGTATGAATATACAATGTATTTTGCCATGAAACTTCGACATTTTCTGGTTCATGACCCAAACTAGAAATCTATCACTGAAAAAAATCATAAATCTGTCCTTGCACTTCAGACGTGGAAAATTTGGCACCGAAGCATGCAATTCAGTCATGTTACAGAACAACATATTAATCTGTTCCATACACTAATAGTTTTGTGAAGGAAAAGTGCTTTAATTAAAGTGCGCTGTTGCTGGACATGCATTTTCTTTACTGTTATTACGACATACACCGAGGAGAGAGTACAGAGCTTGTCTGCCAAATTCCCGCCAGGATAACTCACTGGGGCATCACTCCCTGAATTCTGTAACACAGCACTGCTCGTGTATATAAGATATTAATCACCAAATTATCTTACAGATCAATACCTGCTTAGTATGAAAGGGATCCTTCCTTCTGTGATCTAATAAGCAGAGGGAAACTAAGTAATTTACAAAAAAGCATTACCTTCTACTATTTGATGCATGACTAACACAATCCAAGAACACCAAAATGTTCAAAGATAAAATAATATAGCATTAGGAACACATAGTTCCACATACTGAAAACTCACCAGGTGAACTAGAAAGCTCATAGTCATCACTTCTTAGACCTGTCACTGTATTTTAAGGGTAGAAAGCAATATTTGGGCAGTTCCATTTGCACTAATATGTCACATAAGGAACTGAAATACAGGGACTAAATATTTTTGCAAAAAAATTGCAGCTAATCTTTGAGAGGCCGCAGCAAGGGAGGGCATTAGCCTCCATTCTGTTTTGCACTGTACCCAGGACCTCTGCTTCCCATGCTTTACACAAGGCCCAGGATGAGCTGTAGCGATTAACAGATGTGTCTTATTAATAAATGTGATCAAGTTGCAATCAAGTCACTTGGAGACAGAAAAGGCATTTCTTCTAAGGCTTGAGAAGAAACTATAAATTGTTCTGTAATGGTTCAGGTACCATACTTAGATTTAGCGAACAACAGAACTATCTGGAATAATACCCACAGAACAAACGTCCACCCACTCCCACAAAGTCTCTTGCCTCTTGGAATAAAAAAAGGGTGGATTCCCATAAAGTTGTCCATCCACACAAACTCCTTCTCCTTTGTTCTGTCATAAATCTTTAGTTCGTTCTTCTGGTAATCAGTCAGCTCAAGGAATTGACTCATTTTCTCACATAAGAATGTCAGGCATTTTTCACGAGCTAATAAAGCCTTATCAGCTGAGCAGGATGTTGTACCTGTAATTAAAAAAGTTAAGTGTGCTTTACAAACATAACCAGGTATGTTAATCTTATGACTCAGAAGCTCCATTCCTTCACAGCTGTCATTTTTGTGCAGTATTCTGTTTCAGGTTTGTACTTCATGTTAGTGCTTTTGCTTGACAGTGCTTCCAGTACTATTTACCATGGACAACTTGTTCTGTGAGCAACAGAATTAAGGACGCCTTATTTCCAAAACCGTTTCTTCTACCATCACTGTCACCCTGCTCCCTTGCCATAGTCCCTCCAGGCCTCCTTTCCCTGCATTTCTTGTGGCTTTTCGTTTTTTCCCCAGTCTCATATCTCCCATTTAGCAGCTGGGCCAGTGGCCAAACATGCAAAGATGCATTCTGAGCTATGCACATTATACAGGCTGGAATGCACAGATGCTGACATGTAGGCTGGGAGAGAAGAATAATATACGGCCATGTAATTAAGTACCATATCAGCTCAGAAGATTCAATAAAAAACCCACAGGCTTTCTTAATTTGTGTGCTAGCCTTTGTAGTAATATTACTACCTCTAATTTACTTAAGCTTGCTGTATTATTCAAAGTCTTGCTACTGAAACACAAAAAAGGCGTATGAAGCACAGGATGCTGTCAAATGGAAGTGAAAACTTCTCTCAAAAGAGTTCTGTGCTGCCCCAAAGTATTTTGTTTGCATTCTAACCAAACATATTAATAGAAATATATAACTTCATATTTTCTGCTACCAAATGAGCACTGAAGCCTTACCTGATCCTATTCCATCAACGTATACCAAACATGCAGCATGGATAAAAGACATCACTGGAGAAATGTACAGAAGGCTATATTCCTTGGCAGAATTTGACTCTTCATCCTCCACCATGACATTCATAAAATTAACCCATGACAAGACATCTCGCACACTAAGAATACACTGGTGACCAAACTCTTGATTAGTCAGCCATTCAACAAAGTCCATCATGAGCTCTGCTATGTCTGCCCCTGAAAAGACAGTCAAAACTCAATGTAGTTATCAAATAATTTTATTGGTCACATCTACTACATTGCTGCATAATAAACATCACTAAAATAGGTACAGCTGTAATGCAGGAGTAATATGGATGGGTACTCTATATCCTAACAGGCAGGATAACTGAAGAGTAAGTCCATGCCTGCGCTGTTGTTACAGATCCTTTTAAATTCAAGTAACAAGACAGAAACACGTGATTGATACTAACAGTAAAGCTGCTGGCAGAAAATGAAGTGCCATTTCTTTCAACATCTTACACTGAAACTAAGGGCACTTGGCACTGAAGGGCTGGGGATAATTCAGCTACCTGGACGGTGAAGTAAATACAGCCTTGACCTTACTTCTGGCTAGCCATACAACACACTATGAAAGAAAGTCCAAAATATTTCATAAGTTTCCTCAGAGATGTACTTACAAGAAAAAGGGACATGGTGATGTAAATTCTGAGGAAAGTTTAGCCACCTCCGAAGTAATTTTTTTCTTAGAATCATAGAATGATGGAATGCTTTGGGTTGGAAGGGACCTTTAGAGGTCATCTAGCCCAAGTCCCCTGCCGTAGGCAGGGACACCTTCCACCTGACCAGGTTTCTCACAGCCCCATTCAACCTAGCCTTGAATGTTTCCAGGGATGGGGCCTCCACTACCTCTCTGGGCAAGCTGTGCCAGCATTTCACCACTCATGGTAAAAAATTTCTTCCTTATGTCCAGTCTAAATCTACCCTCCCTTAGTTTAAAGCCATCGCTCCTTGTCCTATTGCAACAAGCCCTGCTGAAAGTATTTTCCCCATCTTTCTTATAGGCCCCCTTGAGGTACTGACAGGCTGCTACAGCGTCTCCCCGCAGCCTTCTCTTCTCCAGGCTGAACAACCCCAACTCCCTCAGCCTTTCCTCACAGGAGAGGTGCTCCAGCCCTTGGATCATCTTTGTGGCCCCCTGGACCTGCTCCAACAGATCCATGTTCTTCTTGTGCTGGGAGCTCCAGAGCTGGACACAAGACTCTGGGTTGGGTCTCCCTTGGGACTCTGGGATGCATCTCATCAGCTCCCATAGACTTATGTAGGTTCAGGTTCCTCAGGTGGTCACAAACATGGTCTTCCCTTACAGTGGGAGGGACTTTGCCCTTCTGGTCCCCACCTTGCAGTCCATCAACTGGGGAGGGGTGAGGAGGGAGGCTGCCACTGAAGACTGAGGCAAAAAAGTTGCCAAGTACCTCAGCCTTCTCCTCAACTGTTGATACGAGGTTGCCATTCCTGTTCATTTGGGGGTAGGCTTTCTTTAAGCTTCTTTTTCTGGTTGACATACCTGTAGAAGCCCTTCTTGTTATTCTTAGCATCCCTTGCCAAGTTCAGCTCCAGCTGCATCTTGGCCCTCCTGACCTCACCCCTATACAACTGGCCAGCATCCCTACACTCTTCCGAAGATACCTGTCCCTGCTTCCACTGCCTGTGCAGTTCCCTCTTGCCCTTTAGTTGGACCAGCAAGTCTTGACTGTGCCATGCCAGTCTCTTCCCTTCTTTGCCTGACTTCTTACACCTGGGTACTAAATGCTCCTGTGCCCTACAGAAAACATCCTTAAAGATCTGCCAGCTCTGTTCTGCCCCCCTGTCCCCGAGGGCCATTTCCCAGGGGGTCCTACTGACTAACTACTTAAAGAGCTGGAAGTTGGCTTTCCTAAAATTTAGGGTCCTGACTATACTCCTCTCCTTTCCCGTATCCCTCAGGACTGTATTTCTTAACAATGTTCGAATTCTAACACACAGAGAAATACCCACCTTGATTGTTTATTCCACCCAGAGACAATCCTGGATGAAGATTGTGTTTTACAATCTGTATCAAATCATCACGGCCATTGCCTTGTGGACACCATATTTCTGTAAATCTGTTGCGCAACGCAGGAGAAAGCTGCAAACAAGCAGAACGACACAGCAATTCAATTTACACTGCGTCATATTACTTAAGGTTGCAGTTCACTGATAGCCTTGTAGCCACAGTACTTGAGAACAATAAAGTGAACAAGCTATATCTTTCAATATGACCAGAAGATGCATGCTGTACTCCCAGTTACTTTGACATTTACCTCTTTTTTCCCAAAATCACCTCCTGGGTTCATGGTCGCGAGAATACGAAATTTCTTTCCTGCAACTAATAGTTCTACCTCGTTCTCCTCATCATCTTGACCACCTTTTTCAGCAAGTACCAATGTCTTTTCAGCTTCAAGAACACTAGAGAGAAGGTTAAAAGATTTCCTCATTTTAAATTTCATTACACACTTCAACAGGTCACTTAAAAATGAAAATCACATGAATTGGCCTGATTAAACTTTCATTGCTCCAGAACTCGTATTAAAAATTTAAAATCTGTTCACCCTCGCCAACTGAGAACTCTTCTCATTTGTTCAGAAGGAAACTCTACCCAAACTTCTTGATAAGGTTCAGTTCAAAGGATCTGTCAAAAAACTGACCTGATTATGTGTCTCAGCTCTCTGGACAAAAGCAAATGGCAAAATTTATATTCATAGGAGTTAGATAAAGAAATCTGCACAGCGAAACACTCTTCATGCTGACAGACTACACATCTGAGAAGCATTCTAATAGGTTTTTGTGGTTTTGAGGGATTTTGATTGTTTTATTAGCTGTACTTCACTGTACACCAAGAGCTGTGAAAGTCTGAGCTGTTATCTGTTTAGAAAGACACTGCTTAGTATGACTGTCAAAACAAAGAGATTAACTGAACTTTATGAAAGAATGATAGCTGCGATGCTACAATTAAAAAAACCCAGCTTGAAACAGAGAGGGTTTGAATATGGTAGAAAAAACAGCTGTTAAGTCATCTCAATATAATGGGTAATGGAAAAGACTAAAATGAGGGGTACTGCTGCTAGCAGATAATGAAATGAAATTAGTGTTTTACTATCTTTTACACACATGAAAGAGGTAAATAACTAAATTTTGTTTCTGGTATTTGATGAGATGCATCATTCTCAAGAGCTCACTGACAGTCTGAAAATATCAATATTGCAGATGATAAACTAGAGATTTTAGTTTTCTTTTCCAACTTGACTCACGCTGTAAACTGTCTTTAGATACCATTTAAACTGTTTCAACTGAACCAGGATTTATGTTCTTAATTTCTTTATCCATGGACACAAGCTATTGAATAAAGCAAATCCTTTTATCATGTTACTTTAGTCCATGAAACAAACAGCTATTTGAGTGCAGACCAGTCTGTAGCAGCACTATAGATCCAAATGGTAAGTAACGGCACCAACTAAGGCATTCAGAAAACCAACCTAATCACCATACCAACATATGTCAAGCAAACATACACATATCTGCTTTTTAATCAAAGCACCTTTTATTTTTCCAGGTAAGTTAAGACATCAACACTTAGGCAAGACAAGGCAGTTTCACCTTGCCTCACCTTATTATATTTCCCCCTACCTGTAATTAAAATTTTGAACAGCACAATTGTCTAAGTATTACTGTGATTAAAACTAGCATCTCCTTCAGATAGATGACAATTAGAAAAACAAAGCAAACTGGCACAGAAGTCGAAATACAAACAAGGCCAGAGTTATCTGGGTCATTCTTCCTTTCAGCAAGAACTATATGATTAAGAGAGCAGCTCACCCAGGCCAGGAAACAAATGTGACTTCAAGAAGCCAGATTAACCCAGCTCATGTTTGTATAATGAGTAGACACATTGAGGATACTTACTACTAACACATTTAAGACATACCTGTTAAGTCGCTCTAGTACAGAATCATCAGCTAAAGAAATCTCATCAAGGAGAAAAAAACCCTCTTCTTTCATCGCTAAAACAAGAGGTCCATCACACCACTCAAAGAGCCTAGAACCATCAGATTCCTCCTAAGAAATGGAAAAGGACACAAAAAGTCATTAATAACTGCTACTTTCTGCTTCCACGGTCACACCATCTAAATCAATACTGATGCAAGACAAACCTGGTCTTTCGACCGCTGTCTGACGGGTCGTAGTCCTCCCAGGAAGTCTGAAGTCTCCATATGCAAGTGGCAATTCACCGAGTATAGCTTCTGATTTGTTAGTGCTGCAAAGATCTGACAAATGGTAGTTTTACCACACCTGCAACAAAGTAATTGAAGTGAAAAGGAAGAATTTAAAAAAAAAAAAAAAAAAAGCAGCTCACTTTGGACAGGATTCACTTTCACTGAAGAGCTATGAGGCAAAGGCCCAGCATGCAAATTTCCTTCTGCTCCTTTCCTTGAAGGAAATGCATGCAAAGTGAAGCCATTTTTGGCACAACAACTGTTGCTGACTTGCACAAGATGCCTTTAATTAAATTTAAATCAATATCTGGATTGATTGATCTCTGCAGGTTCAAAGTCAAATTTATTTCAGCCTACCCCTACAGGTACTCAATTAACCTAACATTTCACTAAACTGGAGACGCTACGTGTCTAGGCCAAGCCTAAGTTTGAAGGAATAAATTGCTGAGTACCTAGAGTTCTCATTTATTATCTAAATAATTTAACTTCTCCCTTTTCTTGCATTCTTCTTCCCTTCTCTCTCACAAAAATTTACTCTCCAAATTTATAATCAGCACAGAAGCAGACAGTACCTACTTCAAAGGCCTCCTTTACAGCGTATGAGGCAGGGACTGGGGGGAGAAGTAGTAACAAGGCTATATTTGAGTTCTTAAAACACGTAAATCTAACGTGCTCTCAAACAGAAAAATGTCCCAATTCACCAAAAGCAGCTTCTCCAGTGAGCACACTGAGATTCCACAGGGCACCTTGTGAAAGGTGGGGACAGAAGTCAGCTCATTTCAGTTTTACTGCTTCCTATATAATTTCTATGTAGCTATACGCAATGCAGATAATCCCATTAGAGACTTGTGCTGAAAGGGATGCAGTTGATTCCCCTCAAAAGGGAACTGTGAAAAACAGCAGTTGCAAGTCTGCCATGACAGCAGCTTAAATGTGCCAGACCAAAGCAGCACGGAAGCCCACACAATCACTTTGTGTCTGACTCAGTGGCTGGTGCAGCACTAGAAAGAACTGTATCACAAAAAGCAAGGTTACCCAGTGTCTCCCACCAGCAGAACTGGTTCACCAAACTCCAGGGCTCGTCCCACCAAAATTGCAAGTCTCCTCATCCCTTGAGTCCAGACAATATGGTTAAAATCTCTGTCCATCACTGACATCCATGTGGAGGATTTTGCTGCACAACACAAAGCAATCCATCAGCTTCAGTGACATTTATTTAGAGAACTACCAGTATGGTCCTTCTAGGAAACTCACTCAACAGCTTTTCGATGCTTTCCCGTGAGAAGAGAGACTCAGGATACAGTTTTTTCTTGAAGTGTTTTTCAAGGACACTTTGAATAACATCCACCTCCTCCTGCTTCCTCACTCTTCCTGCCAGAAGCATAAAGCCTATAAAACAGAGGAAGAGAGAAAGCAATTACTACCTGGCTCATCAGTAACAAAAATTTATACTTAAGAACTAGAGTTAGAAAGCAATTCTACAGACACTTCAAAAACCTGGAGCAGCAGGGCTCACCATCATTTGCTAAGTGCTGAAGCCAGTCATACTCCTTCTCCAGCTGCTCTGCCAATCTGTACCTTTCAGCCCAACGAAACAGATCCCGCAGGGTAATGAACCCATGCTTCCCAGCAAACACCGTCGACCCTCTGCGGTAAGACTGTCATAAAAACAAAGCATGATCCATTTTTTCATGAATCTCTCCAAATACTTAAAGCAAAACTAAATCAGAGCTCTCTGATGTGACACTTCTTTAAACAAACTGAAAGGAAAAAAAAAAAAGTCTATAGTCAACAACAACTCCCAGACTCAATTACCTTTGAGCAGGTATTTGACAGGTACCAGGAACAAAATAAGATAGACAGAAATAAATATTAAGAAGAAAATTGGTACCTGGAATAAAGTAAAATCCAAGCAAAAAGTTAGGTTCTACACCAAAACGTAGGTTAGCACTTTGTGCTGCTGCAATTGCTTTTAAATATGAGATTGTTTTAGCTACATATCAAGTGTTAAATGCATGTTAAACACAGGAGTGTCAGAACACATCCAAAATTACTGCTTAAAAGTAATACCTAATTTCGCATGATCCAAAGACAGTTACAAATTCTACACAGTACTTTGCATCCAGAGCCAGGGATTTATTCTACACACCAAATCCCAGGCCTTTGATTATTAATTGTTTTGCTGCTAGCTTTCTCTCAAACCTGACATCACCTTCCCCATTGTCAATCTTAAGCACTGAACTAAGTACTTTGGTGGGTTCTCTTCAATCAGTTATGGTCTACGTTTTAAAATATATATCAGATAGCAACATTTCCCACCCCCAAAAGGAATTTCTATTACTTTGTGCTGCAGTATGTTTGCATGTCTTCTACAAAAAGAAGAGAGACTCTCATACTTGCAGGTCTAACATGACTTTGACAAGCTTGCTGCAATAAGAAGGTGGCAAACTGCATCGCTTGTGCAGGATGGTTTCCAGTTCAGCACTTGGCAGTTCATCAAAATGCAGTTCCACAAAACGATTTCTGAAGGCTCTGGACAAAACCTAAAATATGAGAACATACTACTGCTTGAACTTTTTCCTTTGGCATTCCTTGTGTTATACATCTTCCCCTACACATTCAAAGGCAATACGGCTAGTGACATAGCATACTAATTAGCACATACACATAAACATTGAAAGAAAGTGTAAGACAGCCTGGATGAGGACAAGAGCTTTAAAACATTTTGTGTTTTAACTGTGGTAGGCAGCTAAGCACCAAACAGCCCCTCACTCACTCCCCCGACGATGGGATGGGGGAGACAATCGGAAAGGTAAAAGTGAGAAAACCCGCGGTTGAGATAAGGACACTTCCATAAGTAAATTAAAATTGCACGCACAAACTAAGCAAAATTGGGAATTCATCCAGTACTTCCCATCAGCAGATGAGTGTTCAGCCATTTCCAGAAAATCAGGGTTTCATCATGCGCAATGGTTATTTGGGGAAAACAAACACCGAATATCCCTCCCTTCCTCCTTCTACCCCCAACTTTTATTGCTGAGCTTGACGTCATATGGTATGGGATATCCCTTTGGTCCGTTGGGGTCAGCTGTCCCAGTTGTGTCTTCTCCCAGCTTCTTGAGCAGCCCCAGGCTCCTCACTGGCAGGGCAGTGCGAGAAGTAAAAAAGGCATTGACAGCGTGCAAGCACTGCTCAGCCATAACTAAGACATCCCCATGTTATCAACACCGTTTCGGTCACAAATCCAAAACATAGCACCATACCAGTCACTGTGAAGAAAATGAACTATCCCAGCCAAAACCAGCACAACATGGACATCGATAGCTTAAGTCAAATCTCTTCTCCCACGCTCTTGAGCAAGAAATGCTGAGTCATATATAACATACATGAACTCCAGTTCAGTAAAGCACTTAAATCTCAACTACTCAAAATGAAGTAGAAATTTGGTATCTGCAAAACAAGCAACTAATGTAAACAGAACCCAGCTGTACTGAAACTTAGTCCACAGCCACCTCAACTCTACCTCTTGAGAATTTCATGTTAATTCTGCGCTATGCATCAGAAAGCTTTCACATCACGCTTCTATGTATGAGAGATTCACTCCCTAGAGTCGTAGCCACACAGAGGAAGAGATTATACAGACCTTTCTGCCACCATAGAGTCCTGGAGGATTCTGTGTAGCGAACAGCATGAAGCGAGGGTGAGCTTTGACAACTTCCTGGGTCTCAGTAACAAACAGCTCCCTGTTATCATCCAACAAACGGTTGAGAGCCTCCAGAACATCAGTGGGAGCCAAATTCAGTTCATCTAGAACAATCCAGTAACCCTTTCTCATTGCATCTATCAGAATGCCTTGGAGGGAGCAGAAAAAGTTCTAGTTAAAAATCTAACAAACCTAACAGAAGCATGCATTCAGGTACTTCTAGCCACCAGTTTTCACTCAGTATAAATGCTAATCCAGAGATGGAAGCAACTGTATTGTTTAAGTTGTTCAACTCTTTTCTTTATGTCCAATAGGACAAGTATGATGAGACAAAGATGAACTCTTAAGGATACACTGAAATCCACATAAAAGATTATCATTAATATGCAACTACTAACTTTACAACAGGTCACCTCTCCACTGCAATAGAACAGACAAGCACAAAAGAAGAAAAAAAACCCAGAAGACAGACAGGAATTTGGAGTAAATATAACATGCCCACTCACCTTCTTTAAATATCAGCTTCCCAGAGGCGTCTGATGTGTAACAGCCAATATATTCCTGGATGTCAGTATGCTCATGATTGTTAATCCTTACACAATGATTCCCGGTAGCAGCAGCCAACCAGCGAATCAAACTGGTTTTACCAACAGAGGTCTCTCCTTGAATCAGTACTGGATGAGTCCTAAAAAGGGACAACCAAAATAGAGTCATATTTTTCTCATATACAAGGTATCAACGTTATTTGAAATGTTCACAGATATACATTACCAAAATATCACTACTTCACTCATTGGGAGTATCCGAGATCATACACTAAAAGGGGAACATAAGTAACTTTACCCTGAAGTGCTAACTGCTACCCAGGAAGCTTTACATGGCAGCATGAAATAAGCAGGTTATTCTAACCACAAATTTCTAGATTATCACTTAAATAAAACTAGGTATAGCAGTAAAATGGTTTAAGGAGACAAGAAATACATGTATAAATTCAAGTCGCTGTATAATGAAAAGTTAACTGTAGCATCGGAGGAAAATTGACATGACTGATGCCAAACAATAAAGGCTGGACAGGCACCACTCGAGACCCAAATAAACATCTTGAACTTAGGTTTTTAACAGAAAAGTTGAAACAGACTTACCCTGCAGACACAACTCTGGCAATGTCTTTGAGATTAAGCTTAACTGAAGAGGTTAGCACATAAGTCTCATCTACAGTAGGTTCTTCATCCCCAGCTGAAATCCAGTATCCTTCTACAAGTATAAATCTCCCTCCCGGGGGTTCTGGTATTTGCTAAGGAGACATGACAGAAACAACAGATCACACAAATGAATTTCAGTTTGCTAATGAAGACAACTACTGTTGCACCACTGCAACACATTCTGTAAGAAGACATTTTAAATGCACTCCTGCAGTAAGCACCATCCCCTTGCCACAGAATCCAAATTCCAGGAAAAGCCTGACAAGATTATTTCAAGGTCATGAAGCAGGCATCTTTGCCAGTGCCATGAAAATAAAAATGTCTCAAGAGTCCTAGCACTGAATTTTGAAGTACACTTCCAAGCAAGAAATTTGCTTTTATCTTTTTATATTCATACATATTTTCCAATATAGAGGGGTTTATTCTGAAACAAATACCTATCTCTTACAACTCGCTACCCCATCCCACCTGCCCAGTCCCCCATGCAAACTCATGCGGTGCTCCCAGGACTAGTGAGATTCTTCCTTTCCCATTAGAGACAAACCACAGATGTTTGCTTCTTATCCGTATGTTCTGCATTTGGAGTCTAAAAATAAAAAGCCTGTGAAAGCTTCTCAAAAGTCTGTGAAAGCTTTACAGTTGGAGTCACTGTATTAAGCTGCCCACACTGCACAATGCTGTAATTATTCAGACTTCCATATTTTTTCAAATTAACAAATAAACTAGCCAACATATGGGTATTTCAAACAGAAGTGAAAAATTATGAAGGGACAGTATAATTTTTTTTTTTTTTTAGTTCTTTACAAGATGAAAAACATGAGAAGAAAATGTAGAGGAAAAAGGTTGAGAAGGCAACTCAGAATAAATTCTACTCTGAATACTAAACAGCTCTATATAGGCTTAGTTACCTACCTGCTTGAGAAGGCTTTTGATGTTGCCAGAGACTATATGCCGGCAAATCAGCTTTTGAACTGCTGGGTGAGAACCTCTGTCAAGCTGCGTCAGGAAACTCAAACAGAAGCCCTAAAGAAGAGCTATTGTCAGTGATAAAATTAAAAATCATTAGGGAAAAAATATAGATATTAAAGAATAATTTTTGTTCAATACTGCACTTAGAAGAGAGGATTATCCTTTACCCACGCAGTCTTTGTAGTGAATACACACTGAAACAAACCCCAACATAGGTAATCACCTCATACAGCGAGCGTTGTATGCTGCTACATGGATTAGATGCTGCAAATCTCAATGCTCTGCAAAGCGTACGGAGACTATAGTGAGGTCTGTGGCCAGTTCCATCCACCAGTTTTGCTTCTGCTTCCTTTCTCACAGATAGATAAAAGCTGCAAAAATAAAGAGTGAAACCAGTCCCCGTTACATAGCGCTGTTACTGATCAAACCATTGTTCTAAGGAATTAAACCTAAAGTATGAACACTTAAGCTTATCTCGAACTGCCGCTTTTTCTAAAAGCTTCTGTTAGGAAAGCCATGCCAGACTGCCATCTGTATCGTCAGTGAAGCAAAGCAACAGAGTATTTTAGAACCCTATCTTTGAGAGTGCTCGATATACAGAGAATGACTACAAACTCAAAGTATTCAAAACATGTAACAGTTCTTCAGGTTAATGCAGTGATTTAGCACACCTTAAACTAGGGGAAAGAAAGGTAACTTGATAAACACAAGACTTTCATTGGTATGATCTACAGAAACAAACCATTTTAGTGTCTCAGAATGGAAAGAGGACTGCAACAACAATGCTTTTTGACTGGTGCCACCAAAAAAGCAATTCTGAAGAAGAAAAAGCAAGTCTCCTCCCCACAAGTACAGAAACCTCCAGAATGAAAAGGAAGGATGCCTACCCTCTTACATTTCCTAAGGCCATGCAAACTGCTGGCGTAAGGAGCAATTGTTTCCCAAAACAGCCTAACCACAAACTACAGTTACATACTTTCTTTCTGTGACCTATTCCATCAAGGATTTAAAGGGATTACAGCCAGCTTACTTCACGATTCCTTGTACTGTATTTTTGTTCACATTCAAGCCTCTCAGACAATCCATGATAAGAACTTGCAAGTCTCCTTCATTTCTCAATTCTTCTACATAAAGTTCAGTAAACCTGTAAGAATCAATCCATCACACAGACATCTGACCATATTATAAAGAAAAAAAAAAATCATGTTCTATATGATTCTCACGAGATGACACTTAGGCAACAGAATCCTGATTTGTCAAACTACCTACAGACTCAAGAACCAGAGCAGTCAAAAAGAAAGTATTAGTAATACCTTATTTTTAAGTAATTTATCTGAATTATTTTAGCTTAGTAGACCAAAAGTGAACTATGTGACTGTATTTTTGCAATAGATATCCAAATGTTACAACCTGAACACTGGAGCCCTGACACAGCAGCAACACTTTTCAAAGTGGACTCTCTAATCATCTCCATTTTAAAAAGTGGACACTTACAAGGTATTGCCCATTCTAATTTTGTTATAACTGGCATATCCACATTGTTTCTTTAAAAATATCCAGCTCAACAATGACAAAATGAGAAGATTTGACAACAAGCAAAGGAAAATTAGCAGCAAAACATGCACTCAGTGAAGTTCTGAGTATTTCTAAATATGTCAGAGTGTTTCACATTTAGTACACTTCTCTGGCAGCCCTAGCTCACGGACGTATTTTCTAACCGTTAGTTAGTCCAGTTTATATTTGCATCGGGTGTTGAATACAAGTCTGCAGCCCTTCCATACCACGCATTACAGCTGCAAATAATGGCTCAGGACAGACCATAGCAAACCCAATGCAACTGAGCAATGTCATTAACTTCAGAGGGGTGGATATTTTTGACAAATGCAAATATAAGTTAATTTAAGCTTAAACTCAAGTCTCTCTTCTTCTGTATTACACTTTCTTTCCTTTCACTACCAAGCCAGGAGAGCTAACAGCAATAAAACCTTACTTTACCACTAATAACTGCAAATGACTAGTTACACATAGTAAGTGCATCTATAGAGTACTGCACTGTGTTTGTGAATCTGATAAGGGACAACATGCGACTTTTGGCATTCACAAGGGAAATGGCACCAAATACAAGCAGAGAATCTTCGCATTCAGGAACAGGTAGTATAGAAGAATGCATTTGCCACAACTCCAATTTCCTGGCCGCAGCCTAAATGTTTGAAGATCGCACATCAAATACTTCAAACATCATACATCTGCTCCACTATGCAAACCCACCTTCCTTCCCAGCGAACAAGCCTGGATATACAGCTTTTTGCAAGTATCATCAACACTTCTGAGTTATCAACAGAAAAGTTGCTAAACAGACACAAAGCACTTGTCTTTATTATAACGAACAGGAACATAAACTGCTGCAATAGCATTCCCAGGCACTGACAGCTTAATTGCAAAGAATGATCATTGCCCTGCCCCAAGTGACACTCTATACTGCTGCTAGACCATTTGTTCATGCTCAGCACCTTTACAGAAGTATTTTCCTGATGCTATTTCATGAAAAACCTTCACCATGATGTGGAAAGCACCTCTCACAAGGAATTCATTTGAATCCAGGCTTACACACTCATTGTCTCTGAAAAAGACAATGACTAAGCATTTGGCTACAGAATCATTATTTCCTACCTGTTTCTTATTCCTGGAGGAAGATTTCTCTTTCCAACATCTGTAGCTGGATTCATGCATGCAAATAAGCGAAAATCAGGGTGACGGACAAGGGGCTCTGAAGGGAAACAGAAATAAGAGATGTAAGGTTAATGCTAAATCTAGGGTATTTATTATGTTAGGTGAGGTATATTTCTTCTAAGCCAGTTTTCTGTTACTGCACTACGTTTTCTTAAAATGCCAGGGTGAAAAGTTTTCAGAGAATAACTCCATGTAATTTTATCAGAAGTACCTTTACAATGGCCACAGGCAAGTGAAACCCTGACAGGATTTTTTAACAACACAAAATATTTGAAAAATAATATTAACCCTAAACTTGGAACTCCTTTTGTCTCTTTCAGAACAATGGCCAGTGCTTCCCTCAGCCAGGAAGAAACCCCAGCCTAGGAATCACAGAGTGCTAGGGGTTGAAAGGGACGTCTGGGGACCAACCCCCCTGCCAAAGCAGGGTCACCTACAGCAAGCTGCACAGGACCTTCTCCAGGCGGGTCTTGAATATCTCCAGAGAAGGAGACTCCACAACCTCCCTGGGCAGCCTG
>Ga0065711_1026853_pt1 | contig 58325 bp, 27 predicted proteins | sample Hoacrofraction12_FD_59098 | JGI IMG/M metagenome (GOLD analysis project Ga0065711, IMG submission 59098) | Hoatzin crop microbial communities from Cojedes, Venezuela - Epithelial fraction 12 v2 (version 2) | ecosystem: Host-associated > Birds > Digestive system > Esophagus > Crop | place... | reverse complement strand
TGTGCAGCCTGCTGTAGGTGACCCTGCTTCGGCGGGGGGGTTGGACTAGATGACCCACAGAGGTCCCTTCCAACCCCTACTATTCTGTGATTCTGTGATTCTGTGAAATCTTCTCTCAGGGGATGAGGTATCCCTCATGTTTAAATGTCTTTTTGAGATAAATAAACCCTGTGATCCTAACATGGAGGCTAGAAAATTATGTCCTTTTTTAGTGCTATAACGAAATGTTGTGATAAATCAGGAACACTCTAGCCTTGATATATTCAGCAACATTGTGATAAAGAAATAATCCCCATTTCCTCCCTCAACTTTCAAAGGGTCCTGGGACACAAATGTCACCTTTCTATAGTAGAGCATAATTGATTCTATTTGTGGCTGCTTAGAAAGAGGTGGAGGAATATGGCAATAATCCAGGGATGACTTGAAATCAAACGGAAGTTCACATGAGGCTACGAATGCCAACATGAAAGAGCAAAGCCCAAAGGATGCTATTTTTGAAGGCCAGATCTTGCGTGGACATTTCATACTTACAGTCCTCCTATTCAGAAGTAATCTTTGTGCCGGCACACAAGGACATGCTAATCATCTTTTTGATGAATGTCCCAAGAATTTGCAACTAGCCAAATAAATCTGGCAACTGTGAGGAAGTAACAGATTTGGCATGGCCAAGTGGCAGGGCTTTGAATGATTCAGTCAATAACAGGAAGCCTTGAATGTGTTCTGAACAAAACGCTGTTGATGTCAGTAAAGCATACATTACATGATTAAAAATTCATCTTATATAAATCACCAGAAAGATACCACAGAAATAAAATCATTTCTGTCACAGGTGGATAAGACCTCAGAGAACAAACTGGTTGATTTCTCTGCCAAAACACTGCCCTATAAAATATTTTGTACAGCTTTGTGGAATCTACCTTTAAATGTATCGGACAACTTAGATTTCTTCATTTACCAAAGGGAACAATTCACTTTCTTAGGAAAAAGTCTCATAGCTGGGTATATTGCCTTAATAACCAGCCCTTTTTTTTTTCCCTTTCAAAGTACCATTTCATCACTCTCTTTTAGCAATTTTATACATCATTCTCTTTTTATGAATTAATATCACTTAATTTAATAGACTGTTGTTTGCTTCCTTTTGCCTTTGGCTTACCCCCTGAAGTCACACACTATTGTTCTTTCATTTCATTATTTCTTGTAAATTATTGTTCCTGTGCCCTTTATCTGACTTTTTTTACCTCCTTCTTTGCAAAACTGCCTCAATTGTTCCTTATTGGAGTTGTTTTGCCAAGAAGCAAGCACAATATTCCAAATACAACTTCCAGAGAAAAGTAAAGAGAGGCAATAGTATCTTATAATCTAGACATGATGCTTTTGTATAAGTTTTCTGCATTTTTATATCCTACTGCAAAATCACATCTAATTTTTTAGTATTACTCCAGGTTTCCAGGATTTCAATTGAAATTTTCCTGGAACTCTCTTGTTTGTACTGTTTTGAGTCAAGTCCTGTTTTGCTGCGTTCTCCCCATGTTTCAATTCTCTTTTCCTTTCTTCTTCCTCGGTTTCAATACTCTCTCGAACATAATGTTATCAGCTAACAAGAGGGTTCTATCAGTCAGTATCTCTTCTATATCTGTAGTGAAGATAATGCTGACTCTAATCCCTACAGATCTCCTTCTCTGAAGACAAAGTTTGTGTTATATTTGGGTCCTCAGGATGGCTTTTCTCCATGCAGCAATGGGTGAACCCAAACCGATTACAATTTATTTTAAAAGTAGACTTTCCTATAATAGACATCCAGATATTTTCTTAATGTTTGTATATCAAATGTCAGTTTGATAGATTAAGGTTGTGGTCTTCAGAGTTGATGGAGAGAGGCAGGGAGATAAGAGAGTTAAGCCTTGAGCAAACATCAATGAGATTTCAGCACCTCACTGCTAAAGGCTTTTTGAAAAACCCATTCAGATCAATTTGCCACTATAACAGACAGAAGCGGTGGGTGTGGAAGCCCTCTCCCTGTCCGGGTACTTAAAGCAGCTACTCCACCCAGAAACAGGTTAAAACCTACCCTCTGCAGCATCAACTTATGCACTAGTAGGAGGTGTCCCAAAGGGGCTACTGAGTGATCCCGTTGTCTCTGCCTGTACACCTCCTCCACTCACTTCTTCCAAGAAGGAAAGAAGAGATTCTGTATTTGTCCTTTTTGCCTTCTTTTGGCCTCTTTGCACCCCATTTGTGCACAATACTCTTAGCATGCCTTACTGCCTTTAGGTCTCTATGATATTTCACTCCAAGAAAGCACTCTCCTTTTCTCCTCTGAGTCTTTATTTAATTTACTTTAATCGCAGGCTCCAGCAAGTGTTTAGTGATCTGTGATTCCCATGATTACTCCCTTTTCCTATTCTCTAAGCTCAGTATTGTGTTTACTTATTGCTGCTCTCCTGGGCTGTTTCCAGTTTTCCATGAGCATTCACTATTGATTGCTAATGGTGTGTTAACTTGGTGTATTGAATCCCTTTCTGCCCTACAATGTGCCTTGTCTGGATCTGATGATCTGCTTATGTTTTCTAGATATTTCTCTATATACATTTGTATTCATTCTAACAGACTCTCCCCCCTCTTTTTATTGATCACCTTGCTGGATTTTTTTTAAAACAGTTTACTTTCTTAGGCAACTGAATTTTGATTAGTTACTTCTCCCTCGTCAATTGTTATTATGTCTCTAGCTCTTTTCTTTCCATTACTGAGTTCATTAAAACCTTCTCGACCCCTTTAACATTTCTGGCAAAGAGTAACCTTTGCATCTTTCCTACAAGCTTTCCTAATCTTTCCCTCCTCTCTCATATGCATGGTTCCTTCTTTTTTTAATCCCAGTTCAGACCCTTAAACCTTTGTCTAGTGTTTTCTGAATCTGTGTTTGCTGCCTCTTCTTCTTTGAAAGCTTTTCAGAAGAATTCCTGTCTGTTTTGTCTTTCATGTTCCCCATCTCCCTTTGACGCTGATGGATTCTAATATTTTCTGAAAACTCCTCCTGATAAATAACTCTCGAGAATTCTTGATTCTTTAAGGTGTTTTCCTTGTAGTCTATTATAGTTGCACCATATTGTGTTCTGTGAATTTTCTAATCTGTCAGCTAAATCCAGCTCTCTCACTGACAATGCTAGCGAGCTGACGTCGTTCTCACAGTTTTCTTTGATTTCTGTCTATTGGTAAGAATTACATCCAACAAGGCTGCTTTTCTCATTGGAACCCCTATTTTCTACATGCTACAGCTGTATATGATTTAGGACTATTTCAGTGGTCTGTGTTTTGACGTCTTCATAACAGAACAGATAATGACTAAATGCATTCCCTAATGAATGGTATCAGAAAGTTCTGACTGGCTAAAACTTGGCATGACATTTTTTCCACCATCATATACAGTTGGTAGTCTGTAGGAAATTGGCTCTGTACAACGGCTGCATTCTGAATATGGATTTTTTAGAAGCTTTATCCATGTCTTTGACCTGTGCTCTCCATTCTGACTGTCTTTTTAAAAGGTCTGTTCTCAATTGTTTTGCAGTCCTTTTGAGTAGAGCATTAAAAACCCTAGCCAAGACTATGACCTTCTGGATGCTACAGCTAATTGCAAACAAGTAGCTTCCATCCCTGCTTGCAAGCATTGCTGGAATATTCAATCTTGCCCACTTTACCCCAGATTCAGCATTTCTCTGAATTCAGCTATAAATTTTGCATTGACTGTGTATACTGGAAAACAGATGGCCCATTTTCACATTAATAATAAATACATAAAGCTGTACCTATTCTCTAACTCCATCACCATCATCTTCATGAAAATAATATTTTATATGTACATGACATCTCTCATATAACTATCTCATAGGTTGTTTAAAAGCATTGGTAAGTATTATTGTCCTCATTTTTTTAAATGGAGACAATAGTATTGCAAGATAAAGGACAAAAAGATTTCAGTAAGTACTTAGAGAATAAAACAGAATAAGACAGTTAACAAATGACCCAGCTCTCCTGACTCCTGCTTATAGCTATTTTGCATTGATGTGACCCATAGAAGACACCAGCTTTGGTGTTGCCCACTTGTGTCTGGTAGCAGTCTAATACAGTCAGAAACAAACTGTGAGCAGGGCTGGGCAAATATTTAATCTTTCATTTTAGTGGCCAAGCTGGATAATCAAGTAAAATATAATTTTGAATTAATAGAAAATAAAAATGGTGTATTTTGACTAGTAAAATAAAATACTGGGAAAAAAAATCTTGTTTTCTTCTAAAGAAAATGTATTGATTCTGTTAAAAGAAAGTTTGGACCTGAAATGAAATTTCTATTTCATATTTGAGTGACTTATATTATCATGTATCATATCTCTTTTAACAGCAAATTCATCCAAAACTACAATATAAGATTTTTATCAAGTTCCTTTCTTATATTTATCACAATTACTTGCATAGCCTCTAAAGCAATTTTTTAAAATAATATATTCCACAGAAAATTTTACCCAGATCTACTCGAGAGCTCCTGCTCTGAATAGATAAGACAACCGATGCTCCAGGGACACGGAATATTCTTGTCCCCATTTTGCAGTGGAGGATTTGAGAAACGCTGAATTTAAACAACATGCCTAAGATGGTGGTGTCAAATACGTCAGGCAAGCAGTAGAGCCTCTGAAAGGCTTTCAAAAGCCATGTGTCCCTCCTCCTACGTCACCTTGAGATCAGAAGTGTGTGACCAAGAGTCAAGGGACCACATCATATGGTGGGATGAGGCAGGTGGAGGAGCCCTCTCACATGTGCGTGCCTGTGGCATCATGTGACCGGACCCTGGTGACAGAGAAGATTCTGCTCATCTCGGAGGAGAAGCTGAGGCAGCTGGTCACAGAGCATGGTCCTAATGGACAAGGTGCAGATTTCACCCATCGGCTGTGGGCGAGGAGCCTCAGGAATGATGCCCCAGAGACAGGAACCTAACACAGGTCGTTAAATTCATCCTTTAGTAATTCAGGAGCTAGGTCCCACTTCTGGTCCCCCCCATCTGAAGGTACGAGCCTTCAGGATGTACAAGCCTTAAAATCTCAAGTGGTTCAGTTGTTCCAAGCTTGCACCTACCATTAATATTCAGTGGCTGTCCACCATATTTATACAGTTTGCTTCTCTTTTGTTTTAAAAAGTAAGTTTTATGTGTTAGCTTTTTGTTATTGTTGATGGGTCAACTGTTAGCTCACCACAGCATAGACAGAGCTGTCACTTGAGGAGTGGGCACCGTGAAGAGTGCATGGCGATGTCTCTGTTGCAGTGGCTTTAGCTGGAATGTTGGTTAGTGGAATAAAAACCCAGTTACTTCCTTCAGGGCGAATGATCAATTTGTTTTCCTCATCTTTGCTCTTGTTGACAACAAGCTTGATGAAATCAGTCTCTCCGAAGGCAGCACAGTGGATTTGACAAATCCTGCAGAACTGCTGGAGCAGATCCCTGAGTTTGCTGAGGAGCTGATGGAGCCTGAAGATTGCTTACCCGAAGGTAAGGGCCTGCATATTTCACTGCAACGCTGAGGCAAGAAACCTCCTTCTCTCTAGAGAACATCTCTCCACCTTCACATCACGTTGCTCTGGCTGCTTGCAATGGTATTTCACTGGATGCAGTTCATTTTGTAGATACTGTGCTGCTCCAGATACATACTCAGAATCACTTGTTAACATTAGTCTTTGGATTTCCAAGGTGAAATAAGCCAAAAGCATGCTCTAAATGGCTATGCAGCTTCTAACATGCCAGGCTTGTTTCATCACGGTTTGTGCCATAGAGGGTTTTTTTTAATATGCTGATTTTTCTAACTTGGCAAATGAAGATTTTTCCCTCTCACTTTGTGTGCATGATCATATTTGGTAGAGACCTAGCCAGATCAGGATGTTGCTGTTGCTCAAGTGTATCTAGACAGTTAACAGAAACTGACTGGAGAGTTCATGAGTCCCAGGGACTCCCCTTCATTTATTGTAAAGGGTGTTAAGTTCAACATGTCCAGTAACTTTCATCTGATCAGGGATGTGCTATGTAAAGGGTATTTTACTTAATTATTTTACATATTAACAATTCACATTTACATAACTGTTTTTAATATCTGAATAAGCCAGCATTTTATTAACTTTTTAACACCAACCCACTCCAAAACACAGGTACATCAGAAGATCTATTTTTAAGTCAATCCATAAGGTAAATAACATCCTAAATTATTTCTTCTTAGAGCACTTTCTATTCCAAATATTATCTCTGTCAGATTCCTCATTTTTCTTTAAATCTGGGTTAGGAAAAACAGGGTTAGCTGAATGTTAGTATATTCTCTTGAAAATTCAAAGATTATTATAAATAAACCCAGAGCTGCTCAGATGGGATCAGACAGAGATGATTTGCTGGGTATATAAATGCCCCTGAAGTCAGCAAAAATGTGCATCTCTATATGTGTGAGAAAGATGATTGAATGAGGTAAGGGAGCCCTGCAGGGCTTACAAATGTCCCTAGGATCTAAACATTTTTTTGGCAGCTCTGCTTGAAAGCAGTAGCCAAAAATTAATGTAGTTGAAGGAAGAAAGCATGGTACTATGCTGTAACTATTCTGGCCCATACAATGACACTTAGAAATTAGATCTGGTGTTTTCATTCTTTCACAATATTTTTCTTAATAAGGCTAGTGAGCAGCACTCTATGTTGTGCACTGCAAAATGAGAAATTATAGTATAATTGCTTAAACAAGCCACTGCAGTAAGACCAGTGCTAGTCATATGCCAGTTTACAAATTCTGATACTGTGGCTGGCCATCGCCTTCTAGTTTTTAAAAGAAATATGGCAGACATCACACAACCCATGACTTCCTTCAGTGCACAGCCCTGATTCACTCCCAGAGCAGCAGCCCTCTGTAAATTGGTCTGTCTTAAAATAACCAGCACTGCCTGAAACTTCATTATGCAGGACCACATCAGTACCAACCCAGTTTGCCACATCTTCCCCACTGCTGTCAGTGGGACACAGGGTAGCAAGCAGTGCTCTTCTAGATGGATCATTGGAAGCTTTCAGCCAGTTTGGAAGCCTACTTGTTATCCTGGCAGCAGAGAAATGTAGCAATGAAGGTGCTGTGGGCTGAACCCCACGCCTGCCGTGGGTTACTTCCAGCCTGCTGGCTCCTGCTCTCTTCCCCCTGAGGATCCCTTGCTCTTGCCTTTTGCCTTTTATTCCTCATCTCTCCTAGTTCCTCTCCAGTCCCTGTTCAAGTCAGGGTGTTTACTTCTCTCAGAGTATGGCCAGGTGAGCTGTGAGCTCTGAATGGGAATTGAAAGAGTACCTGCTCCCAGACCTCGGCCCAGTTCAAGGTGTCCAGAGGCACTGGGGATGCCGTTGCAGGTGACATCCTACCCAACATATCTGCCCTGCTTTCCTGTGCAGCATGTATCCATGTAGGTTTTTCAGAGGCTACTGTGTGCGCTAAATGTGATCATATTCCTTATGGGTTTGGCAAAAATACCTAAACTTGACATGTGAATGTTCGTTCACAAAATTTCAAGTCAGAGCCATAAACTGAAAGTCCAAATGATTCTTACTGCAATGACATTAACATTTAGTTTTGTTTATGTAAGGAAACAACGTGGTTTCCTATAGTCCTCTTCAATTAAATACCTTGCAATATTTTTACCCAAACTTACTATTGCAATTAAATGTCATAAAGTTATCATTTCAGTCTGGTTAAAAAACAAGCAAGCTAACAATTAACAGTCTAGTTAGCTAAGATATGACAAAGTTATAAAGCACTAAAATGGAAGTATTGAAGGGCATGCAATGGACAAGTTTATCTAGCATTGTCTTTACCGGCTTGTAATAAAGAGATACTACAATATTTGGTATATTTGGGAGAATGACCTGCTGATATTTCTGAAAGAAGGAGATTAGGTGAGATGAAGAGGAAGAGCGAGAAGGGAAGGGTTAAGTATTTATCTTGTTAGCTCACCAGCTATCTAAATTCAAACTATGAGATTTCCAAACACATCCAGCATAGGTTATGTCCTGAACAAATATGTTCCAGATTCAGCTCCCTTTTTCAGATAACAAAGGCAACAAAGATAATGCATGTTCTTGAAATAGTTGCTGAAAGTTTGCTGAGGTCACAGTTTTCCGGGAGTTGGGTGACCCAGATAAGCTATAGGTCATTTTTCTTGGGGAGACTTGTTAATTCATTATCATCTCAAAATAGCTTTGATTAGGGTCAATGGGGTATATTCTTGGGTCAGGAAATGTGAAGCCAAGGTAGGGTCACAGCTCTGGCAGCTAGCAAGTATTGCTGGGAAAAACCTGATAGAACTGGAGAGATCATTCTTGTTGCCGGTTGATGGGAAAGCAACATCTAGGCAATGCCAGCTATTTGGGTACTTTTTCCTCCAGATGCTTTGCAACACTCCAGTCCTGTTACCTCCATTGGTATGCGTTCTCTGCATCAAAAATTGCTATCTGTTTGGACATTCTCTTCTGTGTCTCACAGAAGGTCATCCAAAGCAAGCCCCCTGGCCCCAGCACGCTCCTCACTCCCAGACCGTAATAGGAGAAAGTTTTCACCAAGCCCTTATGCGTAATTCCCCGTACACAGCCCGCTGCCAAAGGTTTCAAAAGAGTATCATCAGATGGTCATGCGAGAATGAGCTACCTTGCTCTACACGTGGTTGATCGCAACTCGTGACACGGAGGACGCCCAAATCCAGTTTTTCACGTGACCATGTAGGAGGAATTATCGCAGCTGGAAAATGCCGTGCGCTGAAGTGAAGTTACTCTGATTAATGGTGGGATCTGCATTATGCCCTCCCCACTGCAGTTAGCAGCTGTCTAGAAATAAAAAAGTAAAGAGGAGAAAATAAAAAGACCATTGAAGTGAACAAATCTAAACTGAACTACAGGGTCTGCCATCAGGTGATGTTTAAAAGCTAAGTAAAACCAAACCAAGCCCAACAAAATGTGTTAATTGTCATCCTAGAAAAACATCATGGAACAAACTCCAGTTTTAAAGTATCTCTGCTAGCCGTAATACCTGAGATACAGTGTATTTTTCCATCAGGAAGGGCTTGCTAGTATTTTCCTGTATACATTTGCAGACATCAGAAGACTCTTACAGTCCTATTGCATGTGCAGAATTAAATGAATTCAGGTTGGACAGGACCTCTAGATTTCAACTTATCCACCCCCTCGCTCAAAGCAGGGCTGACATCGGGGACAGACCAGGCTCCCCACTGCCTTAGCTTCAAGGCATCGCACTGTTATTTGTAGTGACCTCCGAAAGGATACGTTTGGAGGAGAGCAGCAGCAGATAAACACGAAACATACCCTTGTAAAGTGCTTGGAAGAGTGAAAACACCCGGCAGACTGTGGCTTTGTCAGATGCTTTCTTGGCACTAGCCGGTTGCAGTACACAAGAAAATACTCAAATCTCCGTGTGTGTCTCAGGTACCTGAATGCTGAAGACAGTGATGGCAAATGTCTTCTGTGTTGGCCCTAGAGCTGCGCAGTATAAAACCCAGCCATGCATGCCAGTGGGTTAGTGGGGCCAGAAAACCAGAAAGGGATTAAATAAGGAGGCTCTGCAGAGATCTTGGTTCCTCCAGCACGGGGAGACAGCTGTGGTTTTACAAAGGGACTACAGCCAGCCTTGTTTTCTTGCTTGAGCGTGCACAGCTAGCCAGCCTGGTCATTAGAAACCCAGCGTGGCAGGTATATATATATTAAGACCATGTTATGAATACCTGCCTGCTTGAGCTTATGCTGAGGAAGCTGTATTTTCTTTGTGTCAAACCAAGCAATGCTGTAACCAGCATTCAAAGCTAAGCAAAATACTGTTTTGTTCTAAAAAAGAATGTCCGAATAATCGGGAACTCCTGTGTGTAAGTAGCTACAAAATTACTGCAGTTTGAACAAAAGGTACCAGACTTACTGGACCGCAGTAGAGAAGAAATTAATTGGTCTTGGATATAAACACACACACTTCCTGGTTTATTGAAGAGAATCAGCAGCCCAATCCATCCAGAACATATCTAATAATTTTATGTAAATCTAAATGTATATATTGATGTGAACAAGCGGTCGATTTGTAAAGTCTTTACTCATAAGGCTGAAGTCAGTAGACTTGGCTCTCATGCATGCAGGAGAAAGTTTTTGCAGTACAGCTCTCACATTTACAAAGAGATATTTTTCTCAGTGCACCATGGTAATGCAATCAGGTCTAACAGCTCCATGATTATAATACACCAGGCTAGGAAAAGTGAATGTGGAACCAAAGGAATATTTGCACAAAATGCATTGTAAATTACTTTCCTCCTGCACTTCCCCCTTCCCCCCACTCCCCCCAGTAACTTGTTTATCAGAGTGGCAGATGCTTAAGTAAGAGCTTTCTCTGTCACACCTGCAGTGGAGACTGCGGTTTTAATCTGCATTTTGTGATGGTACTATAGGACGCTCCAGTGACTGAAGAGAACAATTCCTTAGTTATTAAAAACAAACAAAAAATAATTATTATCACAGTACACCGATGCATTTGAAAAGGTTTATTGATAAATAGGTCTCTGTTTCATGAGAAATGTTATGTAATGTTCAAATGAGAATTGAAAACAAATGTTGGTCTTGGACAAGTTGACCACTGATGCAGCTTATTACAACTTCACTGATTTACCAGCAACTAACTTCACCCTTTGTAGGAACTTGCTCTGCTATTCTGTGGCCCAAAAGGCCGTGGTGGAAATGAGTCAGTTTGCTCTCAAAAAAGATGTAGCCCAACATGAATTACAGTGGCAAAACTAAGTCCTGACTAAATCACAAGGTTCTTCTGCACAACCCGTTCCCTACTAGCATTGATTTCAGGGAGATAGCACAAATCTATTAGACACAGCAGCATGAGTAATGCTGTTATAAGAAATGCCAGAGGGTTTATTCCTGCCTTGACACTTGCTGTGCTAAAAGGTGTTAATGAATAGTCTTCTTCATGTCGGTAAAGTAGCTTTCGAAACCTGAAGCTGGGCTCTGCTGACCACCTGCCTTGTTATAGCTGGAGCTATGATTGCTCAGCCCCTCACCAGGTCATGTTTTAGACACATTGGAATGGTTTTGATATTTTTATTTCACAGAAAAAGAAAAAAAAACCCTATTAAAATGCCAACCAAGGTCAGGTAAACTTTTTTCATTGGGTTATGTGAAGCTTCTAATTCAACAATTAAGCTAGGGTCATGGTCACCAGAAAGGTAGGCTACAAGCATTGCAAAAGAGTCCAGAAAAGTACAGGCATGAGGGAAACCAGAAAATTTGAAATGGAAATAGACTTTACTAATTCATTAAAAGATCTGTTTGTGGTCAGTTTTCTTTTTTTCTTTCCATTTTCTTTTTTTCTGTTTCATTTAAGGATAGTTAAAAGTAGCATTTCGTCTGAATTGCAGCCAACCTGATTATTCACGGAAGTGCTACTTGACATTGTATCAGAATCTGGTCTAAACATTTCTGAATTGGACCCAATCAAAAGCATGGGATTTAATAGTGCTGTGATTTTAGGCTGACTCATCTGAGAAGCTATTTTGGATTTTTCAAGGTATTACTGTCAGTAACTAGGACTTTTTTTTCAGACTGAAATTGCACAAAAGCCATCAAAGAGCATAAAAAAAAGATTAGTGGTCCTAGCTGGCTTTCTGTCTTTAAAAATACCTCTCTGTACCTGTAGCTTATTGGATGGAAGCTGACTAGATCAGTAATAGTCTGTTTTTACCATTTTGTGAGTATTTTCCATCACAAATGAAGTGACTTTGGAACTCACGGTGCCCTGCTCATTAGTATTTAATTCGAAGGTGATTCCCTGATTTTAGCTGTGCCGGTAATCACGTAGGCTCCCTGTGTAGTGGAAAGACAGAAGCAAACTGCTCCAGGGAATGATTCATCCAACTGTCTTACAGTGGGGAAATCCACTTCCTGGAAGATCCTAACCTTTTCCAAAGGTACTTACGGAGCATTTCTACTCTGCAAGAACATGACAGATTGTGTCATGCCTGTTGCTAGCTGAGCCTAGGCATTCATCTAAGAGACTAAAAAGGCAAGGGTCTAGGAAGCAACTTAGGAGAATAGAGGGGAAAGTTTCCGGACAAATATTTGAAGTCAGAAAAAAGCTGTTTTTTTTCCACATTGAACTGTTTATGGGAACAAGGTAGGCTCATGGAAAGTTTATTCTGCTAGAAGCAAGGGTTACTGCCAGTATAAATGGACATTTCTATTTAACATGAGGAATTCACACTTAGGGAGTGAACAGCCTGCTCATTAGGCTGTTCACTTGACGAATGAGGGGTCTGAGCCCAAGTCTTTGCTCTTCCTGATCCAAAGCTGAGTTGACAATGAGGTGGCCAGTGTACCTGCATAACAGCCCAGAGTGTGGATCAAACACCTGAAAGATGGTGATGACCATACAGGTTGTGGAGTGAGAAATAGTGTAAGGGATTTCTGGCAGCACTGCTAAGAGATGCAACTAATAGTCCCCTCTGTCATGTCATGCGGGTGGGCTTATACTGCATAGGCACCTCTAAGCAGAGCTGCCATGTGAGCATTTTACCTCAGGGATCATGCTACCATGCAGTGTTGCATGCCCAAAGTGTGTCCCATGTACCTGCTTCCTAAAATATACCCAAAATGACAGACACTACCATCTATGAGCAGTATACTGGTTTTAGCAAACAGTAGTGACTAATATGAGATCTTTTCATCCCTTGACATGATTCTTTGGTGTTTAGGATTGAAGTGCTTAGAAGGATAAAACTTGCCTTTGCTGGAGTGGTACCTGGCCTACAAAGACACAAAGAGCTGGTTCTTACATTTCTATCTTCTCCTAGCATTATGGCCTTGTCAAATAGTTTATTAATTTAGTGTATTTCAACTAAGCCCAGAATTTCTCTGAATTCTAGAATACTGTGGTAAACTGGGAACTTGTGTGGGTCTGTGAGATGCCGGCATTTAGAGGACAGGTGGTTAGCTGCATCACTGTCCCATTACCTCTGCATAAATGTTTACTGTCCTGTTAGTCATACCAAAACCTCATACAGCCAAGAGCCTACGCCTAACCAAAATCTCAGAAATGTGAGGCAAAGGGGAGCTCTGGGAGTGGTTCATATGTGAAACATCCTACAGTTTTGCTGCTCCATAGCAGGGATCTGGGATAATAAAAACTTACAGAAAGTGCCAGGAGGAACACAGCAGACTGAGCAGCTCTCTTCCTCCTGGCAGAGCCTGCTGCCAGCACAGCCCCACTTCCAGCTTCTTGGGAATCCCGGCATCCCAGGAGTTGCACTTGATCTCCTCGCATATCACATGCAGCACAAGCGCCTCAGTTATGCCACCTTGAATTAGCAGCATCTGCTGTCTGCGTAACCTTGGCACTCACCCTCTTTCCTTCCCAAGCTTCCTTGCCTAAATATTATTTCTACTTGCAATAACATTGCATTAGATCACCATAGTGAGATGTCCTCTCTTGTCACTTCTGAGCAGTTGTCGTATGCTTCAAGACTTGTTGATGGCCTTGGCCACCTTTCAGCTACTCAAGCAGTTGGCCTGTGGGGTTTTTTCTCATGGTGGGACTGATAAAGCTGCATAGCTAAGTCTCTTTCTGTACAACACATGGATTAAATGCAGGGTAAAAACTCGCTCTTTGAAAATAAAGTAGTTTCTGAGGGTGATTCTCATCAGCAAATGCTGTGAAATTTGAATCAAATTATCTGACATAAGGCTGAATGGCCAGCCTGGGAAAGGACAAGTCCTGGCTACCACGGTGTCCTCTCACACCATTTTAAATTCTCACTCTGCAGAAGGCAATGCACATGGTGTTTTTTAAAATGCGAGAGATGGATCTGTCCATTACCAATGACAATATCCTTTTGCTATGAAAAATTAATGTTGCTAAGGAAACTAAAAATGGCCATGGTTTTGCCTGTCAGAAATCCTTGTTGTGGTCCCCATTACTAACACAGCATTTAACTATCACACAGTATTTGTCATTAAGGTCAGAAAGTGCTGTGAAGCATCAGTGGGGAACCTGCTGTGGACTGAATATCTAAATTTCTGCTGACATCAGAGGGGATTTAACTACGTAAATATATTTCTGAAGTTGTTTTAATGCCTTGTTTAAGCTCCTGAGAGTCCGAGAGACCAAAATCTGCTCCTGCCTTTGTTGTCTGAGTCTCTTCAGTACATTGGTCCCATCTGCACTGTACCTCCTCCCCTCATCTCCCTTTCATCAGATTGTCACTTTTAATCAGTAATTCCAGTTGTATCATAGTACCAAGAAAATATTCTTCCTCCATTCAGAAGGATGTAGAAACTATTGGTAATAGCCTGCTAGGGTCATCAGTCCCGATCAGGGGTGCTGCCTGAGCTCAGCTAACACAATGGAATCCACCTAGGGCACTGGTGACTCTTGGCCAATGTATTCTGTATCATAAAAATCATTGGGAGAAAACACTGGGGCATGTTTTAAGTGATTTTGAATGTTTTTGAATAGAGGAGTGAGAGGGGGAGAAGGAAGGCAGAGCAGAAGAGGATGATAAGAGAAACAAGGGAGTAACAACTCCATGCAGGAACTTATCTTTTTTAATAGCTCCTTATTGAAGCTGTAAGAATGAAATGGGCTTTTTTTAACAATTGCCTTGTTTTGATTTTGCTCCTTTTCAGTTTGTGTGCGATTCTTCCCATGCTGTTCTGTGGACATAACAAAATTTCCAGGCAAAATTTGGTGGAGGCTGCGGAAAACCTGCTACCGAATTGTCGAACACAACTGGTTTGAAACTTTCATCATATTCATGATCCTGCTGAGCAGTGGAGCCCTGGTAAATATAACAGAATTTCCCAGCTGCTTGAAAGTGAACCTGGGTCTCAGAGAAGGTGTTCTCCAGTTAGCTGAATCTAAGATCTTAGGAGCCCTTACTCCTCATTTCTCAAAGCATGTTTGGGGCTAAAACAGCTCTTCTGCTTTTCTGATTTCACCTGCCTTACCATATGGTGGGAAACCTACTTCTGTTATTTTGAAAAGCCAGTCCTAAGGAAGTCTGTGTAAGGAAGTATTCCAGAGTTACTACTTCAGCATCCCATAACTGCTCCATGGTAGTTACCATCTGGAGCCTTGTATTTTGCTCCAGGGATGGCTTTTTTTCCTTTTTTTTTGTTTAGCACACTTTGTAACCAGCAAAGTGAAATCATAAAATTGCAGGGGGGCATTGAATCAGTGCTACCCACAGAGCTAGTGGGTGCTTATCATGTTTTGAATACACCTTAGCTTAATTCACTGGACCTTCCCTGCACAGATAGCTCCTGCTTGCATGTAAATGACTGTGTATACTTGGAGGCTGGCTGGTCATTCCCCAAGGCTCTGATAAGGGATCCTCCCCTCCTGAGATCCCACTGTGTACTGGGATTATCTTCTCTGTATTATCAACCCTGGGCTCTTCGTAGCGATGGCAGCATGTTGCTCAGTTACATGTCAGGGATGTCACTGAAGTTAGTGTGATTTCTCCCAGGTTTTTATCCAGGCACAAATCAAAGGGGTATATTAAGAGTTCTCCAGGCTTTGGTCTGGTGGTCACTGATCTGCTCCTCCAAGATGGAGTAAAATATACCTACTAAATTTGCAGCCAGTGCCATGTTTGGACAGGTTATCCACGTATTTTTGGAGGTCAGGCTTAACTTCAGTCAAATGGATGAATCTGCCTTAAATAGTAAGAGGAACATCATCTTAGAAATGTGCCTTCTTCTCGTCAGGAATAATCATGAGCGGAAAGGCATGATGCAAGATTACTGGTAAGGTAACAGATTTACCATAAATTGCTGGAGACAGAACAAGCAACAAACAGGATAAACTACATCACAGCACCACACGAAAGCCAAATACCCCACTGGGCTGTGTAAATAAGCATGTTCTTCCACTCCAGTTGGCATCAAGGAGGCCTCAGCTGGAGCAATGGCTTCAGCTCTGGGCATTGCACTTTGGGAAAGACACGGGCTGATTGAAGAAACTCTGGAGGAGAGCAACACAAATTATCAGTGGCCTACAAAAAAAGAGGAAAACACAGAACCACTGGGTTTGTGTAGTTTAAAGAAAGTCTCTACAGGGAGACAAGAAAATGGAAATACATAAATACCTATGGAAACAGGAAGGGAATGGACCGTTCTCCAGGTCCATCAGGGACGGGCTGAAATTTTACCCACGGGATTTCATTTTATTATGAAAAGTAAAAGACTGTAAAACTTGGGTAAAGAGTAGGCTACTGAAAATTGTCATAGCTTTGCTGAAATCAATGGAATCTGACAGTTTTTGCACCAGCTTGAGAATCAGCATGTTAATTTTTTAACACATTTTAAAGAGGGCATGTCGCTTGCTATAATGCACTTCAGATGAATACACTTCCTTACATATGCAATTAAAAGTGCTTTAGATACTGAACACTGCAGTATAAATCTAATTTAATTTTCATTGCATGCATTCATTCACTTTTTTGGGATTTTCAATTTAGACAGTGCAACTCTGTATAAGGGCAAATCATGCTGCATTTTCTCACATATCAGCACTGTGCTTCAGTATTTGAACTGGAGATGTTGGAGGGAACACACAACTTTTTTTTCTGTTACCCTGGGGTGAGATCTTCCAAAAACTGAGCTCATCTGGCTACATCCCTAGGACATGCTAAGATCTTAAGGGAGTTTAAAAGCCAGTATATATTTGTGTGTGCTAGTTAAACCATCATAATATATCTATAGCTTGCTGCAAAAGATCCAAAAATCTTTTTTATGCGTTTAAGCCTTAAACACCCAAACTGGGAGCCAGTGTTTTAGTAGTAATCATGGCTGACATTGCAGGTATCCTGTTTAACTCTTAACACACAAAAGAAAGCAGAAGAAATAGCCCTTAATAATGTTTTGTATGGCAAAGATTTCATCTGGTGTCACTGTGAGAAAATTCAAAACACTAGGGTTTTGTCATCTGGGTAATATCCATAGCTCGTGCAGAAGTACAGTGCCCCTGAGGCATGCAGGTAGCTTAATTTTCATCCCTTATTAAGCCACTTTCTGACCCACGGTGTGCTTTTAGTAGACGAAACACAAGGTACTTTTGGACAAGATAGTAGAAAACAGGGATAGCAAAGGAGGTAGAGGAGGAAATCACTTTAAATAGTTTATTGTTATTTTTGCAGAAATTGCAAAGTACAGCAAGTCGTCTGACAAAGTGAGTGAGCCCCTACAAGAAGGGATAAACTCCAGCCTCTCTGTGTATTGTTTTCTGTGGCCTTCTCCAACAGCTCTTTCACACCCTTGAAATATCATTTTTGAAGGCAAGATAGGAGACCGAGTTGCAGTGAAAACATCACCCCAAAGTGTGGGGACAAATGGACAAGCTTTGGCACAGGCTGCCAAAGCTTTCTTGTCAGTTTAGTTACTGTTCCCTGGCAGGCAACAGAGCAGTGTGACTGCTTGAGTGACAAACAACACACTTCTTTATCTCCAGGCACTGGGTGCTTGCTAAAGTTTTGGAGTTCCTCAGAAAGTAGCCACAGATCTTGAAATATGTAAATGCAGACAATTAAGATGATTAGCACAGACCCTCTCAAATAATGTTGTTTCTTGCTGCCAAGGGCTCTGGGTCACACAGTGGGATGAGAGTAATATATCAAAGGGTCATGCAGGTGACAGGGACATGGGAGCAGCTCATGTAATGACAATCGCTTGAGGAGCTGGGGAAGCAGCCCGTAACCGCTGCTCGACTTAGAAACCCCAAAATGGGCCGCATGTGTGCAACCCTGACACTAGGATCCTGCATTTTATTTGAAGTACATTATAAAGTGAAATCTAAGTTATGAGACAACCTTATTTGTTTTATTTTAGTAAGCATACTGTTTTATATCTTAAATATTTTAAAGGGGCTATTAAGTTGCTTGTATTTGATACAGATACTGAAAGCCCTTTGATGACGTCCCGCGTAAGATTAGTTAGAGAGACAGATGAGATGGGTAGAAAGATACCTTGACCTTTAAAAGATAATTGTTCTGTTAAGTGAATAATAATGAGCATTTCTTGAGGCAGATAGCTGTAGCTACCTGAAATGTGATGGCTGAACAGAAGCCAGGGAACTCCAGTACTCCGTAACACTGGCAGGTTAATAACCCAATTTTTCATCATTAGCAATAAGACGTATTTGACTAAATGTAAGGGGGTCAGATTCTGCCTCCTAAAGACAGGAGTCCTCTGTCCTGGGACATCTGAGGTGCCCCGACAGCAGTGGCAGGGACAACAGGATCTGAGGCACCCTGGGGTGCTTGGGGTGGCACCTTGGTCACAGATTCACCTTCACAAATTTAGGGTGCTTAAGCTCTTCTTACACTCATAGGATGACTAGTCAGTACAGCCAGCAGAGGCTGGAGAGAGATAGCTAAGCATGTGCCCATTATAAGGGAAAGCTGAACAAGTATCTGTTAGGTTAACGTCAGTCCTATTTGTGCCTGTGCGCTCTTTCTGATGGTAACATTAAAATATATCAGAAATCAAACACAGTAGATGGCATCCCATCAAATAATACTACAGACTTGCAGTGCAGCACCGATGCTTTCCCACGCAGCTTAGGAGAAGCTTTTAATCGATCTTTTGTACTTTCAGGCTTTTGAAGATATTTACCTTGAAGATCGGAAAAACATAAAAACCATGCTGGAATATGCTGACAAAATATTCACTTACATCTTTGTCTTGGAAATGCTCCTGAAATGGGTGGCTTATGGCTTCAAGAAGTATTTCACCAATGCCTGGTGCTGGTTGGACTTCCTCATTGTGGATGTAAGTATCATTTTGGAACTACGATGCTTCTTGTGTTGGATTTTACAATGCATAAGAATGCGCTGTTAAGTCTGACAGCTTTGCATTTGCAAAATGAGAGCTGTCACTCCGATTCGGAGTAAAAACCCTAGGCAAAGCTTGAAGAAGGCCTTGATATACAACTGTCCTTAGCCAGGAATCAAGAGTGCCAGTGCGGAGGAGACCGCTTTGTGTCGTTACATAGAGGTGTCACCCTGCTAATTTGTGCCACATTCCCTTCTCGTCCCTACGAATTTGCTCTTTCTTTTAGTGTTTAACATCTCATTCCACACTCCTGGCTAGCACAAGGTCTAGTTATCTCCGACTGCTCCGCGCGTGACCTCAACACAAAAGTCTTTCAGCAGATTAGGGAAGATGTCTTTGGCATAGTTTCCCGGCAAGGCTGCCAGTGGCACGTAACAATATGTTCAGTACAGTCTCCCAAGTATTTACCAGTGAAGGAGTCCAGAAGCAGGTGTGAATTTTCCTCCTGTCGAAGTGATTTCATTGTTACGAAGACTTAGGAAATACTCTAAATCTTTGAAATATCACAATGCTTAGTTCTCCTGAGGATAGTCCTTAAAAGTGTCTAATCTTGAACAAAATGAAGCTCGTGTCCTGAAAGTGTTGCTATTACCAGGCATGTCCCCAGCGAAGTTTCACATTGCCTGGATGTGGAACCTGCCAAATTCAGGAAAAGCCAGCAACAATGCGTCCTCCAGATGAGATTTAACATTTCATCACAGCGTATCAAAAAGGAAGCAATTATCTCCCTGAGGCCATTTCTTATTACCTTGAGGTATTAATGTGGAAGGCTGGCAGAGCTCTGCCATGACTGTGTAACTTATTAAACTTCTGATAAGTTATTTTTCCCCATTTCACATCTGAACCTTGACTCAGGGGAGAACTACACTTTCTTTGGCCCCAGTCCAGGAAAGCACTTCAATGGGATGATTTACTTGTTTGAAATTATGGACATGTCTAAGTGCACTGCTGGATCAGAGCCTTTGGAAGCTTCTCCAGAGCTTTGACAAAAGGATTTATGAAAAGGAAGTTCTTTACATAAATTGTAGGCCATAAATTTCTCTTTGCATACATACTTGGAAACCTCTTAAAGGGAAGGCACTCATTTTCTTACAGATTAGCTTGAATAGAAGAGGAAGGCCTCATTTAATTATCTAACCACAAAATTGGAAACCACCAGTTCCTAAGTTATAGCCCAACCCTGAAAACTGTTCTCACTGTGGTTTAGGTTGAGTGACATAGCTTTTCTTTCCTCTTTTCTCCATCTGTAAAATGGGACTAATAGGACTCACCTAAAGTGTTCTATGGGCTTCCAGGAATTTGGTATTCAATTTATGGTCCTAATAAGCTTCTGAAGACTAGCAGGGCTGGATGAGGGCTGAATATCATCAAAACTGTAAGTAGGAGTCTTTCTGATAGGAACAATTTCACGATGAATTCACTGAAACAGTTGGGAGCTCTACTGCATCATTAACAGTTTGAAATGAGTTCCACGCTTGTTAGAAATACATACTTTATAGCATGACATCTAATTATTACCAAAGAGAGTAAAACAGAAACTAAGCTAAAACCTGTCCTCCATGCATAAAGCCCCCCTGAAACATTTTGAGAATGCAAAATCAGTATGTAACCCCCAAATTTAGCTACATATTTGCCTTTTAATGGTGAGGTTTGTGAGTATAATGACATATTATAGAGGCAGCCATAGGTGAGCCCAGAATTTTTTATTTTTTTAACCCATGTTTAAATTTTGGTTTTGTAGGCTCCCGAGCTAGCCAAAAAGTTGCCCCATCATTCAGTTGTATTGGTTATTAATCAGCTCTAGGAAATCACTTGCCCTTTGGTGTTCTCAATGAACAAAGCTTTTTCTCATGCTCCGTTCTTTTCTTCACATTTCCCAATGTGGATTATGAGAACCTGGTACTATATTTATAGCGGGTTTAACAGATGCTCTTCTCCTACCCTATCGCTCACGCACCCTGTCACTCTGAATTGGCAAAGTAACATGCTATCATTTTCCCAGCACACTTTTACTTCAATTTACTTTTTTTTTCTGGTCCTTTGAGAACCAAATCACTGCAACTGAGCTGCAGAAGGGAGTGAATGGGTGAATTAGCTGCTCCAAAAGAAGCAGATGAACCACTTGTCTGATTTTGTCAAATTTATTTGTTTAAAATTATTCACTTAAAAATTCCTGATCTGCAAATTATTCATTAGCAGTTTGGTATCAGTATTCAAAATTCAAGCTGTGATGGCTGATTTTTCATTGGACGTGTGAAACCATCTATCATCTGTGTTTTCTCGTTGTACAAATGCATCTCAGAATCCTTTTTCTGTTGATAATAATTCATAAAACCAGCTCAGAATTTGCAAGTATTCACTATTTCTAAATACGAAGTGAACCCAGAGGGGACATAGGCACATTGCTGCTGGGGTTTTTTTTTAATATTTTTTTTGTGCTTACCCTGCCTTGTGAAAGACCTTTGACACTGATTCGGGCCTGTGGAACAGCAAAGGCTCCATCTGACAATTGTGGATTACTAAAGAAAATTCTGTCTTGCAAAGCTTAAACATCAAAACACACAGTAATCCGTGAACTGAGAGCTATTTTTGATGGATGTAGAATCCCTAAAGCATGAGCTCTGATAATGGGCTTCTCTGCATCTCAAAGAAGTGTGCTAGTGTAGCAAAACCATAAGAGAGAGCTTTGAAATACATTGCAATACAATAAAGTCCTATCAACAAAGCTGCAACAGATTTGTTTGGGAGGAAGGGAGAAAGGAGTAATCAAACCACAAAATACAGGCTCATTTCAACTTAGAGCACCTGGGAAACATGCCTAAGATATCTGCCAAAATTTGGATATCCTGAACAAAAAGGATTAACGTATAGCTATATGTTACCTCCCTACAAACAGCAAGCATACTACTTAAAGTAACCCTCTTTTACACTGCAAATATAGCTTCTCTATGCTCATGAATTGGAACTCAGTCCACAGTTCTTTTCAAATGAGGGAAAAGCAGAGACCACAATTTATCTGCAGTGTAGACAGACATCAATATCACCACCAGGAATGGTGTTTATGCACAGTCTTCTTTGTTAGGATGCACAGGCAAATATTTTCACAAATAATAGATGTTTTCCAAGCATTCATGCAATCAAAACCTCTTCATACAAAGCAGATTAAACAAGGAGTCTGAACTTGGCCAGAGCCGGAGGCACATGGCATTCAAAAGAAATGTTTATGAAAGCTGCCCTCAACCAGGTGTGTCCTGCAGCAGGCAGACAGCTGGGTTTTGAAACCAGGGTTAGATAAACTCTGCTGATTGTGCATGCTGGTGTCATGTTTGATATTTCTTTCAATTGTTTCCTCTGACCTATAAATATTGTCTTGCTTATCTAGTTTGAGCTTCAGCCAATTAATTCTGAGCTATGTGGCAGTCTCTGCTGACAGGGGATGGATTATTCCATTGCAGTGGTCAGCTCGGGAAAGGCATCAATCTGGAGCTTAGCATCATTCAAAGACCGGAGGTGTTGCAGTCAACAGCTTCTTTGTTCTGTGATCATGTGTTGAAGGCAGAGGGGAGAGACCAGTACCCTGCAGAAGCTGTCACAAGAAAGCTCTCAGGAAAGGGCTGTAAAGTCCCTAACTCATTAATAAAAATGCTCAGAAAAAAAGTCACACCCAAGTTTCATTGCCTGTGGCATACACAGAAAGACCTCTTAAATGGGCACTAATGTCATCTCTCTACAAAAGTCGATTATCACAGATTCATCATCTCCATTTCAGCTTTTGGGTTCAATTTAATTATCCAAAAGTTAGTCCCAATCCAGGCTTAAAAAAACCTTATTGTCATTGACTGATTTCAGAGAGGAGGGGAGGTGAGGATTTCTCCACCAATTCTTTCTAAGACTATCCCATATTTCAAGATTTAACACTTTGGAAAGGTACTTTTTAAGCAACTGCTTTTTTAAAGATGGTGGCAGCCTCCTTCCCCTTCAGTCATTTCCAGCAATGGGGCCTTAACATGACGTCGTGCAGTGGGGAGGGGAAGATCATCTCTAGCTCTCAATTTTTGCCCTGATGCTCCACCAGTTTCTCTCCAGCTGAGCCACCATGGAGAAAGATTGCTCCTTCCATCCCTTTTCCCAGAGAGCCTGCTCTGCCGCCATGGAGGCAGAGGCTCACAACAGCTTTAAGCAATTTATCTGTCATCAAAATACTTCAAGAAAGGCTCAGAAATGGATTTTGAGGCCAGACATCTCAGATGAGTTACTAAACAAGTCCAATAGGAAGGATTTTGTAGATGCATTTGTGAAAGCAAAAATAATATGTAGGTTTCCCTCCTTGCATTATGTGAATGGTTATAACACCACACATTTCTGGTGTTTGCCTGGAGCTGCTGAGCTTGTACCTAGAGGTCTGCGTTCCCCACTGAGCAGCTTTCCAAATTTCCTGTTTGCTGCCAAATTTCCTGTTTGCTTTTTTGAGAACTGCTCACAGATGTTCAGTCACTAAATGCGCCATCATTTTCACTGAATGCTTGAAAAAATACAGATATTACATTTTCCAAGGTAGTTTCCTGGAAAGCACATGCTCTAAGATTTCTAGTTAGGATACTTCACTGCCAGACAAGTTAAAAAGCAGGTTAATAATCTCTGAGTTAGAGGTGAAAAACTTAAAACAGTCTTTCTATCCCTAGTTAAAAATTGAATTGAATTAATTATGCCCTTGTGTTGGATTGTCTTTAAGTGACAATTAGAAACTTGCTGTGTGAAGTAAATATTGATGGCTTCTGATTACTTTAATTGTTTTTTTCCATCTGTATTCCCTGTTGATTAGCAAGGTGATTTCTGTTTGCTTTACCAGTAATTACAGAATCTGCTGTAATGACTTGTTCCCAAACAGCACTGAAATTCAATTTGTATTCTTGGGAAACTGTCCTAAAAGCATAAGAATTTCATCTAGTTCCTATTCAGAAAAGCACACAGGAACAGAATGACAAAAAAACAGCCAAGGCAAAGTAAACACAATGTAGCTTGTCAATTGGAGACGCATCTGAAGAGTGAACTTATTAGTCCTCTCTGCAAGTTATCAAAAATCCATGGGTCAAAACAGGCTACTATTACTTCAGAATTCATTTTTTGGTGAGCTTTCTTCCAGTTCCTCAAAGTACATGTTCACGTGGGACTTTTTGAGGATGTCTCAGTGAACATTCTTCTGGGCCTCTGCTGATGACAGAAAACTAATAGGAAATAGAAGTATTCTATTTCTCTCCAGAAGTCAGTGAGCCTGGTTTTGAAGAAAAAAAAGAAAAAGAAAAAGAAAAAGAAAAAGAAAAAGAAAAAGAAAAAGAAAAAGAAAAAGAAAAAGAAAAAAGAAAAAGAAAAAGAAAAAGAAAAAGAAAAAGAAAAAAGAAAAAAGAAAAGCAAAAAAATGCTGGTTTACTACATATAGGCTAATTCAGGATAAGTAAAAAAAAAAAAAACCACACGAAGATAAGTGGTTTTAATGTGTGTTAGCAGGTCAGCGGATGCTGTAAATCTCGCTTCTGTCTCCCCACGCTTTATCTCAACAGAACGCTTGCAAAAATATCCAAATGTCTTGTCTTATCTTGGTTTGCACCTTATGTTAATTACCACATAGATGCTAAAAGGAGAGAAACCGGCCTTTGCCAAGGGGAAGCAGAAGTTTGGTTTCAGACCAGGCACAGCAGGACAAGGCATACTGAAGCTGGAGGAAAAGGGACAGTAAATGGTGGTGGGGAGAAAAGTCCAGCAGTAAGCGTAGCTCACTGCCTGCCTACACCTTGTGAAATAGTTGCAAAATGAAGAATTACTGCAATTACTGAAGAATTTCAGTTACTGAAGGAGAATTTCAGCTTTTGAAAGTGGTGTAAAAAACCCCACCTCAACTCAGATTCTGCTGAACTAGGTTTACCGGTCATTTTTATTTCTTAAAGTTATTTAAAGATAGGGCACATTTCAATGTCCTTTTTTAGTAGAATATGCTTAAAAAGAAAATAATGAATAAAACTCTGGAGCTCTTGCACGCAGTTTGCTTGGCCCCTTCCATTGCTGTGAGTGTAGCAGCCGAATTCTTCATACAGAGTTGTTCTCCCTTGCACAGAGGATCAGAGCTGGGACAGAGATGTAGACTGTATTTAAGAGTCCAGACAGAGTCCCGCACATTCTGCAAGGACAGAGGAGGATTGTCCTACAGTTCCTTTCCCTGATGACCAGCACATTTACAACCCCAACTGTTGCAGACGGCAAAACATCTTCCCACCACTCTTGTGGCTCCATCTAGGATGACCAAGGCTGCTCAAGGGACTGGTGGCAGGAGCAGGGGGAAGGAACAAGTGAAGGGAGAGAAGAAGCCTGCAGAGGGGTCGGGGATTCTTTATCGGGGAGGGAGAGATCAAAGGAATTGGGATGAAACTTGAAAGCTGTACCTCACTGATGTAGAGACTTCGTGTTGGCCTCCTACCCCGGTATGACTGGCTTTGGAGTGCTTTGTGCTGCAGCAAATGAAGATGAGGACTTCTACTTGTAGTACATACTCCTATTTGTACCATTGTCCTTTCTGCCAGAAATCGGGGATCCAATGGTTCTTCAGAGTCCATCCCCACCCTAGCATATTCAATACAATATCAGGACCAATCAGGTTCAAGAATCCAACCAAACAGATGATTTTCAAGTTAAGACTGTCATATTTCCCATGTCAACTTGGTATTTTTCATATTGATTTGGAACATCCGATTAAATAAATGCTTTAGGCACTTGAGCGAATCCAGAACAGCACCTAGTGGAAACAGCCCAGATTTTTTTTTGGAGGGATTTTTTTGTGCCTCATGTCATATGTAAGTAAGGTTGATCCTAATCCTGCCCAGAAATAAGCATCCCTTTAGCTCAGCACCTCAACTACCACCGGCTGCGATGGAAATGGAGCAGAGTCGATGGGGCTGAGGCCCCAGGGAAATGTTCTCTCAGTAATCACTATGCGCACCCCTGGCACTATAACGCTGTCTTCAAATAATAAATAATAATCAAGCATATTCCCATCTACTCCTGACAACACCATTCAGCATCAAGAAGGTAGCCTGGGATGAATCGTGTGGAGTTTTTGGAGAGATTGTTAAGGGGAGAATATCTTTCCTCTTCAGCTGCCCGAAATAAAGGCTGTCTCTGCATGGCGTCTGGAAGACAACCAGACCGTAGTCGATGATGAAAAAATTATTTTGTTTTAAATCCCAGTAGAAATACCAGACTTTGTAAGGCAGCTGCACCCGCACAGCCACCACTGCTGCCACAAGGAGAAAGACTTTAGGACTTGGCGAAGGTTTGGCTGATCAAGGAGCATTACGTGGTCCCCAAACCTCACAGCTATCCCTACCCAGTGCTGATAAATGGTACCTGGAGGTCTGGCAAAGGTGTCTGTTTGCAGCAAAAAGGTGAACTGAGACAAGCTGAAAACCCATTTGGAAAGGGTGGGTTGGGAAAACTGCAAAGCAATAAGTTAGTTTGCTGTCTCGCTGGAGGTAAGCTCGCAGCAGCGGGTTGTTTGGCTCGCCCTGAGAAATTAGCTGAGGTTTAATTCTTGATTCGCAGCCATCTGCCCTGGGAATTGGCTGGAGTTGTTAGAAAAGCCTGAGCAGGTGTAAAGGAGGTGACAGATTAAGAGAACAGCGAGACATAAAGAGGTTCTTCTGGAAACCACCAGGAAGCAATTAGGATGCAGGAATGATTTATTTAAAAGCATTTAAGCCAACAGGAGTGGCACAAGCTGTTTGCAACAAGGCTGCCCTCTGAAAAGGAAATATTGCCTTGAAAAGCATGGACATGAGGACTAGGAAACAAGCTGAGAAGATGGAATATTAACAGAGTTTCACAGCCTTAGTTTAAGTAGTAGATGGGGAAACAAAAAACAGAAAAAAAAAAAAAAAAGAAGAGGAAATGTCCTGGAGAAAGAAAACATGAGTGGATGATGTTAAAGCATTTTTTTAACCTGAGTTATAAGAAGTAGCATCAGGCTTTCTAGGAGATAATGTTTGTTTATAATTAATCTAGGCACTGGTGTAGCGTGTCATATTATAATACACGAGAGCACTCCACAAGCAGTAATGAACTCCTCTGACGAAGACGGAAGCTGTTCATTAACTCATTTGCAGACATGCTTTCATCTCTATGCCACAGACTAACTCCAGAGCAGCCCTAAGGAGCTTGTGGTCTTTACCTGAACATGAGGGCTGTGATTCAAGGAAATAGGTAGCAGAGGTGGGAATTTGGTTTAGGTCACCTAAGTCTCTCTCTAGTGTCCTAACTTTAAGACTTTCCTTTACCTTTATGTCCTTTCTTCATAACATGCAATTTCTAGATTGGCAGGTGCAATCATACAGTTAGGCATCTATATGGCAGAAAATGCAATGCCAGAGTGAAGAAGTAAAGAGATATTTCAAAAAAAATAAGGTAATAATAAAAGTCTGCTCAGAAATGGTAGATGCTAAAGGGAATACCAACATCATTACAAGCCCTTTTCACCCAACAGTATTTCAGAGCAACAAGAACTTCCGTGTATTTCAATTATCTTTGCAAATTCTCCTTTTCCTATAGTTTTCTATTTTTTTCTGTAGTTTTTTAGGGGTTTTTTTGCATTTGGGGTACAGACCTAATTTGGTTCTTTTTCAAATCAGTGGAGCAATTGGGGACTGCAGGGCTGGCTTTTAAAGACACTGGGCTGCCTCTCGGGCTATATCTGCTCTTTGGGTAATGTTGTCCTTGGCAGCAACGGACAGGAGAAACCAGACTGGATTGAAAAGAGGCACCCAAAGTAACCAAGCTGTCTTTCTTCTACTTTTTTTTTTTTTAAAAGTACGGTTAGGGAGAGCAAGAGGTGTTCCTGGGCATACAAAAAGCTATTTGAAAGCACTGGGGGCCTGCATTAGCTGAAACTGCTTATTTAAATAAGTGGCCTGGGCTTTCAACCCAGCTGCTGTGTCCCCTTTTGGATGTCCTTTTTTTTCCCCCGCTCCCTCCCCTCTAATTTGAACAAGCAGGTTAATTTGACAAAATCCCTGGCTGCATCAAACATATGCTGTGGGCCAAACTGGTAAGGAGGTCTCCTCCCCGAGAGAGCAGCTTGCAGGGTATCGCCCATAGCTGTGTGCTGTGGCAGGTGGACATTTAGTAGAGGTTCTGGTTGTTCTCACGGGTTTTAGGATTTATATGACCAGCCAAGGAGGATTTTTACTGTCACCCAGGCAGAACTCCTTGTTACCTCTGCTATTAATTGACCTCAGTGGTGATCTGGGGATAATTCAAAAATGCGGTCTATGCTGAGTAGCATCTGCCTTAGACTGGTGCTGCTCAGGTCTGCTTCCAGCTCGGTCCAGTGGATGCTCACGGGTTAGCTGAAATGATGTGCTATTAGGCTGCTGGGAAGGAGCGCCACAAACAAAGGAGCAGCCCCTATTCCAGCTCAAACCCTCCTGCTCGCTATAGCAAATGCTGTCAGACTCAGTGAAAAACTGCTCCCGAAGACTGCACCCTTCAGATTACTGCTGCCAGCACGATTTCAGGGGTAGATAGTCTGTGCATGCCACTAATTCTGCCTAGAGGAAGGATCCCCACTACTGTTACAAATGCAGTAGCTCCTTGGGAAAAGAAGCCTGTGATCTTTTGATTAAAGACCTTTCCCCTGTGTGTGCTGGAAGGAAACTGCATTACTGCACTTCCTGTTTTATAATTGTTTTTCTGCAGCCTTAAAATTGTCTTCTGACAGCTTTACAGTGGTTTACATCGGTTTACAACACTAACTTCTTAAGTCACTGTCAGATAATGAAGACATATATACCTATTGTACAACTTTATCTCTGTGTGTTCATAGTGAACAATTTTAATTGTCCAAAAATGCTGCATATGTGTTAACTGATTAATTACTATGAACACCAATGTGAATGCACTGGGAACCTGACACTAAACAGGTGCCACCTGGGTACAAATAAATTAGCTGTATTTCTCATCTCAGGAATGACAATATTCCACCGGCAAAACAAAAAGGTTGCAGTTACTGAAAAATCGTCCTGATTCCCAGACAAGACTTTTTTTTTTTTGTCAAATATAGTCTAGTAGTGGATTGTCAAAATAATTAAGAAATGCAGACCTTAATCTCATTAGAACATATTAGCAAGAACTTTGAACTGTTAGCAGTGAGGTTAACCTCTCTTCAGAGGTCATTACCTGTATTCTAGTGGTCTAAATTAATTGATTCTTCATGATTTTGCCCTGGAAACCCATATGAATGTCGTACAATGGGGCACTCTAGACCCAAGTTGCTAGTGCCACCGAGCCACATAGATGACAGGAGGCTGGCTTTCAAAACACCAGCCACAGACCTGGTAATCCCCGTGGCTGATATTTCTAGTGCTCAGCACAGTCACAAGATTTAAAAGCTCTCTTTTTTTTCTTGGGCGTAACACTGAAACTGGCAAAAATGAAAGACGTGGGGTTCGTTTATGTCTCCCTTTACCCAGCTCTAGGAGGCTTCCCTACAAACCACTGTAAAATCAATATAGATAAACTTGCATGTAGGAATATGTAAGAATATAGAAATACATAAATACGGCTATATAGGTATATAAATAGCATATATTGAGAGCTATCTCTACAGATGTATAGATACCTCTATAGATATATAGATACATAGGTAAAACTATCTTTGGGCAAAAAAAATAAGGAAGAGGGGCAATAAACTTCTTAAATGCCAGGATCACAGAATCACAGAATCACAGAATGGTATAAGGATAAGGGAGACCTCCACACCACCTGCCTGTCTACAATGGCAACAAGAAGCCAAGATGTGTAGGTAACATCAACGTGGCTTTGCCTGGAGCCTGAGGTTTCAGCTGGGCAGTAAATGCTGACTCTTCCAGGGTTTCCACTCTTTTGAGGTGGAATAAGTTTTGGGAAGTCGCTGACTGCGCGAAAGCTGAGCTCTTGTTGGGCTGTGCTGAGGTGGCCTGAGGAGCACGAAAGGGAAGAGCTGCCACAGGAATGAGATCCTAGCCCATGTGATTGATGAGACTTTTCCTGTTAATGTCTGTGGAGGCAGGATTGGATACACTGATTTATGAGGACCACTCGCCACCTTAGGAACCCTTGTTGCTAGCCAGATTGTACACTGGTGTTCACGCCAGATACCAGATTCCAGTGATGACATCTTCCTGGGGACTTCAGAGGCACCAAAAAAGCAACAAGTCATGGGGATAAGGAACAGTCTAGAGCGAACATGGAGAATACTGTTACTTTATTAAGTTAAGGGTAAGGAAGATTTAGATGGAAAGCTGTGAAAGCTTCTTAGTAAGATCTAACAGGTTCTAGAAAGAGCCTCAAGGGAGATGCTAGCAGCAGAGTACCTGCAAATAAGAACCATATGGGTGAGAAGAAGTGCATAGCAGAATGAGAGACTCTGTAGCTTACCTGTTAGCAAACATGTCATGCAAAAGGTGAAGCTGAGGTGAAAGCTGAAGCCCAACAGCAGATTGTGCATTCTATGGGAGATGGTTCTAGGCAACAGTGACTCCTTAGAACTTGCCTACTCCCCACATTGTTACACTGTTGCCTGGTCTTCAGAGGCATTTTTTTCCTGAAAAACCTACAAAATGGTTTGCAAAGAGAAAATATAAGAAATGTGTGCCATATTGCGAATCTGAAGGTTATTTTGACCCTGGAGGTGTTTTCTGGGCGCCAGCAAGTTTCTGGTACCAAGCAGAGCACAAAGCAGAACCTTAGAGCAGCTCTGGGCTGCACAGCCTTGTAACAGGGAAAAAAAAAGGAACAGAAACAGCTGACTTCATCTTTTGCTGTGATTATGTGGGGCAGTCAGCACCAATTTTGAAAACCGCTTGATTTTTTTCCTAAAAATAGCCTTCCAGGTCACTTTTAATCAAGTCCAAATGGCCAAGTCTCCGCGTTAGTAATTCTCCTATAAATAAAATTTGACGGGGATACCTTCAAAACCAACAGCCGAGCATCTAAACAAGTTGTCTCACACTCAGTTCTGACTCCAGCCTTGTAAATCATTGTCAAATATCACACAGCTTCACAGCCCAATCCTCTGAAGAGATATCTAATGCTGTGTAAATCTGTGTCAGGAGGACAACAGCACCTGTGATGTGTTTCAGGGTGACATTTATGGCACTCTAAAGAAAATGGTAACCCGTTCAGATCCGAAGTCTGGTCTTGCAAGATTTGAACAGAAAATTTCTCATCTTTCTTGAGAGGAAGGGGAGTTATAGGACATAAATCCAGCATGAGGAAAGAAGCATACAGACACACAAACCAAGGCAGTCTGAAGACCTTGAGAACTGACTTTCAGTTATTGTGGGTGAAGCTAAGAAAGAAGGGTGTTGGGTGCTCTGTATTTGATTAATTTTCTTTTAAATCTCTACATTCATTTTACAGATGAATGAGCTTCCCTTGTAACGTATGAGCGTACAGATCTTGATTTCCATCATTGAGCATGACATCATTGAGCTGTTTCTCTTATACCTCCAGCCTTTCCGGATAGGGAGCTCCAAGGCTGTGTGGGGTTAAGGCCATTTTCTGCACTAAACTTTCCACCAAAGACAGAGATATGTGCCACAGTGTTACTCCAATCATGATATCTCGGCAATGCCTATCATAATACAGTTTAAAGATGACTTAGTTGGATGGCTGTAATATATAACTATACTGCATATTTGCTCACTCCTATTAGAGAAATCCTTCAGCCTTTTCTCCTTGTTTAGGCAACATTAAGTCAATGGGGAGAGTGAATGAAAGGAGATGGCTTTGGGCTACATGTTAATGGAACTCCAAAGTACAGGGTGTAATCAAGGCTGGTAAGAAATAGAGAAGACAGAAAATGGGTGCAGCCTCAGCTGAGAAGTGTTTAAGATCAGTTTTGAAGTCCAACCCACATTTTCGCCCTTAACTTTGAATACTGACTGGGCAGAATTTAAGTGAAAGAAGCATTACTAGTGAATACATGTAAAACCTACATACACCATTACTCACTCTAAAATCTCTTCTTAGGCATGAACGTGTCACAGGTTCAGATCTGCTTTCTTAGAGATGGAAACAAAGGCTTCACTGGTGATTTTTACTTCCCCAGTATCTAAGGGTACTAAGACATCAGACCTTGAATCCAGTCTCCCAATCTACTGTGATGTTTTTATAGCACACTCACCAGTAAAACGCAGAAGGGTTTATTCAGATCTTCCTTCTGCATCAGCTGCTGGGTCTGTACATGAGAGGTGAGTTTGTGTCACACCTTGTTAGAGACTGACATGTTCAAGCGTGACAGACAGCCTCTGTGCCACTTCGTCATCTGCAAATCTGGGCTGTCCTATCCCGGCAGATATCCAGGCTGCTGCATCCAGCCCAGGCTTGGTGTCTCTGAGACCTGCTGCCCTTAGGCTTGCTGTCACCCACATCCCACAATAAACCCATCCATAGGTAAATAATTTAACAAATTGAGCAAGTTTTACAAAGATGCTTAGCTGCGCAGACAGCGCTTGTACATAAATGAATGTATGTTCAGGAGAAAGGTTGCTCCGTAGAGAACACTAGCATGTGACTTAGGGGACCAGGCTCATCTTATCCTGCTTATCACAAACCTCACGGGTGATGCTGGGCTCATCAGCCAGTAGTGGGGTACAGAGGAAAAATTGTCCTGCCTTAAAATGAATAGGAAGATTTCCCCCCAGAGCTGGCTGTCTTCGTGGGGAAGCTTAGAGTTTCCTTTTACATTAAGCACCTATTTTTTATATAGCATAGAAAAATCCCTATTTTAAGACTTTGCTTCTATCTTTAAAATGGCAATAAACCACAGTCCTTCCAGGTAAGCTTTGCACTCTCATATTAGTAGGTGTGAGAGAATCCAATACCACGATAACTGAGACTGTGAAAACAGCCAATGAAAGATGCAAGTAAGCAAACTGTGATGAGCAATATGCATAGGTCTCTCTCTTCTAAGAATAGAATATTTTATAATATGTGGGGATTGATTTTGGTTCCTTTTTTAATACATGCAAATTGGCATGATACCTATGGTGTTGAAGAGCTGTTTCTCATTCCCTGCTCGGTAGGAATTCAGGCTGTGAGCAAAGATTTGAGCACGTAAAACTCAATTGCTCTGTGTGTTTTTTAATGACTCGTAACCTCCACTACCATTCAGTTCATCCAGGCTCCAATCCTGTGCCTGACAGCACCCACATTTCTGGCCAGCTGGGCACTACAAAAGTTCTGAGAACATGAAGAGCATTGGGACCCCACCACGCTCTTTCCAGATTTGGAACTAGATAGTTTATTTCAAAGAAATAATATTTGAGAGCTATGAGCCTCAATGTTGAGCATGTGTCAAGTTTCTTCTCCCTTACAGGCTGTGTAGAAAGCAGAAAAAGTGAAAAAGTGTGGAATCAAAGATGCATGCACATCATTCTTTTAGAGTCTATGGTATAAAGTCACGTCTATCAGCAATCTAGAATACTTGTTTCTAATCAGTAAGTTTAAGATTGGTAATTGAATGGTAATGCTAAAATCGTTTATCTCTGCTGGAAACGGTTAGATCTTACAGGTGCTTTCATCCACAAAGCCCTAAATTATAACACTTATGTGACTCATCGTATTTTCAGTCGTGGAAGACACACACACCTTGAGGAGTGTACAGGAAACCCACAGCACAAACATCAGAGTGGAGGTTTTGTAACGGTGATCTCCTTTCTCACCCACTTTGTGCAAGCCGACATTAAGAGGATTTCTGTGCACTTAATTGAAAGAAAACCGACATCTTTGAAAGTCTGTGTTTCTATAAGTTTTACATTAAAGTGGAAACAAAGGTTTTATAGAGTTGGTAAGAGTTCTGTACATATGTGGATGCAAAAATCTCCTTTTTTCTGTGTTGGTCTAATTTGCTGTCTTCCATTTAAGGCTGGGGGTTTTTTTCCCCACTGTTCCAGCTGTTTCCAATTAACCAGCTGTTTCTTTTCAGGAAGGAGAATCAGAAGAGAAGCAAAATGGCAGGACTGTACTAACAGATTGGATTTTTGCTTTGTGTCTCCATTCAGGTCTCTTTAATAAGCCTCATAGCCAATACACTTGGATACTCCGAGATGGGTCCCATTAAATCTCTCAGGACCCTCCGAGCCTTGCGACCATTAAGAGCATTGTCACGATTCGAAGGGATGAGGGTAAGAAGAGATAAAGCATCGATCAAAGCTCAACTGCTTGACATCAAGCATGTAACAGGGAACACTTGCACGTGGTTTTGTCTTCATTTTGTCTGCCGAAGGAAATGAATAACAATGCTGTACCAAAACAATGAAATCAGAAATCCCTCCTTTGTCTTGATTGCAATCGTATCATCACAGCTTTATCCTCTGGTGGATTTAATGGTAAACTAATCCTGCTGCCTAACTTGTCATATTGCACTTTAAAAAACAGCTTTTTGGCCGAGGAAGCATCTGGCTAACAATTACCTCTCAATTATAAGGCGTGTCAGGGGAACAACCAAGCTACAGGTTTGATCCCTGCTTCTCACATGTATTAAAACAAGACCGACTGGGAAAATTCTTAAGGACTTTTTCACTAATAATTGAAGCAACAATTAGAAATGTTAAATACAGGGAAAGCAAATGAATTATCATATAAAATTATTCCTTTTAACAGATTGCAGTTTTCATACAGAATGTCAGGATTAACATTAAAACCACCTAGCTTGTGTTTGTTGCTCCATCTTGTGCATCCACCTCTTTCCTTTCTGCATTCCTTTGTCAGCGTGGCTGTATCCGCACAGCATACCTGTTTATTTGTTAAGCCCACATGCTACACTGATCAATTATTGTCTAGATAAGCACTTTATTTAATTCTTTGCACCATGCATGACTTGCAGATGATGACAACTGTGTTCTGTATGAGCTGAGGTTACTGCTCATCTTGCAGTTTGCATAGTAAAGTAAAGCAAATCTGTGACAAAATTACCTGTAAAGCAACTTAAATTGTCTGATGAGCCCAAATCTCTCCTCTAGGCCAAAGAAAATGCTACAGCTTTCAGAGGTTACATTCAGGGTAAAGCTTTCCCGTAGACAAAATTTTGGTCTGAATCATCAGTGAACTAAAATGTGTAGATGTGGATGCCCGGAATTAGGGATCTATGGATGTGTCCCACAGACCTTGTGATTATCTAAATCACATTATTTTTGTGGGTGAAGATCAAACAAATCTAGTTGCAGACCACTCTCGTCTGTGTTAGTACTAAGACAAAAAGATTCAAACGGCTCTATTGATCTGGGCACCCAAACCTGCACTGCTTTGTTCACCGCACACTTTTCAGCAAACACAGGCATTATTTTAAAGGTTATTCGCAAAATAAAACAAAAGCAGACTGCAGATCCTCAGCTGGCACAAAGTGATGTTGCACTACTGATGTTAATTAAAGCTCTCACTCCTGTGTCATCTGATGACCTCACTTCAAGTCTTTATTAAACATATGCAAATAGAGCAAACACTGATATCAGCAGAAGATGCACTAGTTTAACTACTAGAGTGCTGTGTGCACAGACTCTCTCAAATCAATTTAAATTTGGCTTATGAAGGCTTAGCTTCTACTGGTGGATTTGCAGGTTCACACAAAACCCCTTTAACATATTCTAAGCCGACATAAGAATGTTCACTCATGACTTTGCCTCAGTTTGACTAAATTGGATTCAAACCTGAAAAGCAGTGGGCAGACTAGCCTAAAGCTTTGGAAAACTGAGACTGAAATAGGAAAGAAATAATGTTTAAAAGTACACATCTCTGTCGAGAGGCTTTCTGAGAATAGCAAGAGGTTGGCTTGGTGAAGATCCTATGTAGTGTAGACACACAGATCATCCCAGCAAACTTTGTTGCTAACATACTCATACTTGTAGGTCCCCCTGGTCCATAACTCAACATCCCTTTTCTTCCCGGAACCATTGCTACAGCTAAAATATATTCAGTCTTTCTGAGCTATTGGAGGTAGTGAATTAGCTTGTAAACCATGATAAAGTGTAATTGAGAATACGTGCTATTGGAAAATCAAATAATTTTATTTTTAGCTTGTCTAACCACACTTAAAATGGCTAGGGACAGTTAGACCTTTCATTATTAGGAGTTCAAATGCTCCAGAACGAACAGGAAAATTGCCAGTGCAGTGAGGGATTAAATAAAGATAATGTTAAGAAGCAAACACTGACGGTAAGAAAATAATAATAGTTTGCTCTATTATAACATATTTTTCTTGAATAACTGAAAGATTTCTGCATGGCTACAACAGGAAGAAGAAAGTTCTTATCTGCAGTTCTTATCTGCATAAGAGACTTCTTCCCTTGACACTATACCTAAATTTTGGAAATAATTGGTCCTGAGGCCAAGGCACAGAGTAGCACTTGGATGGCCTAGAGGACCTATTACCATCAGACTTCAGTCCCTTTCCTGTCCTCAAACAGGCTGGGACCCATCTGAGTTTGACACAAGTCTCAGCAGCTCCCATCCCATGAGAAATCTGTAAAATAAGGCTGAACTGTTGCCACCTTGTCCCTCTGTCCCCAAATAAGGCCACATTAAGACCAGTATCCCACGTGACAGTTACTCCAGACCCTGGGCGTGCCATGCATGTGCCACCACCCTGCAGGACCCACCACTTTCCAGGCCATATTAGAGCCTGGCATAAATTAATTTAGGTCTGCCTGTCCTGAATCATTAAGTCTCCCATGTCTCCTCATTTGTTGTCTATCAGGGATTTATTTCAGAGGTGCCGCTTCCCTATGAGTTTCTTCCCAGCAATGGAGGTTACTGCAGAATTTTAACAGGATGAGTGGGATGATGATAGACCATTTAATGTGAAAATGATACTAGGCAAAGTCATGGTGAGGCTGCTACAAGATACGTGCAGGAAAGAAATAGCATAATTAATGCTAGTTAGCATGATTTCATGGGAATAGTTCTTGTAAAACTGATATGGTCCTTTGATTTGATTACAAATTATGCTGATGACGGTAACTGCACTGATATAATATCCTTAGATTTCAGAGAGGAATCTGATACCACGGGACATTGTGATGAAAACAAGGGCTGTGTACCAAGCCAAGTAAACATATTTTAAATTAATTTAAAATGGATGATGGACCTCAAAAAGTAATTGTAAACAGTGATGATGCTGTAAATTCGGTGATGACTGTCTCAGGGTGAGGGATCCTTCAGAATAACAACTGTCCTTAATCTGGACTTTAACAGCATCTGGAATAAAATGTAAAATCTTTGCTGACAACGAACAAAGTGAGCGGAGTAGTAAGTGATATTACAGATAAGGGAATTATACTGACTGATCTGGATCACAGTAAAAAGCAGATCAATGGTACAACATGCACTTTAATAAATCCACATCCATCATACACCTTGGGAGGAGGAAAGTAGGTCACTCTGGGGGACATTTCTTGGAAAACAGCGGCTGAGAAGGACATAGTCGGGAGGACACATGATTCTGGGCACATCCGATGAATGACGTGACTAACACAATCCTTCAGTATGCAGGGAAATAACCCAGCAAGCAGAGGGAGAGGGTGGTGCTTCAACACTGGAATTCCATCGAACTGCTGGAAATGAAGTGTTAAAAACGAGGAATTCTCTGCAGCGTGATTAGAAATCTGAAGGAATGATGAGAGTTAGAAAGAAGCTCTGTTTTTTTCATTGCTCAAAGCAATGTTGAGTGGCAACTCACCTGCAGTGAAGACCGGGATGATAGGAGAAGATGTCTAACAGCAGATGACTGGTGCCTAAGTTCAACAAATTCAACCTAAAAACACAGCACCCATTTCTAACAGTGAGGGCATAGATTATCTAATAATAAAATTTTTGCCTGTTATTCGAAACCATGCCACTGTAAATTAGATGTCTTTACAAAAGCTGTGTCCAGACTTGGGTAAGAGTTGAAGACTGGGCCTGAAATTACTGTGGGAAGTCTGGTGGGCTCTGCTGTGACAAAGACAGGGTTTATGCATCCTGCAAGTCTAATTCGGGATTTAAAATCTGAATCAGCTTTGGCTGAAAAGGTGTCCCATGAGATCAGGAGAGCTGAGCCACCAAATCTGTAGCTGGACAGGGCAGAGGGTGGCTCAGTTTCTAGGCTATCCCTAAAGAAGTCACTGGGGAGGTGGTTTTGCCTCTAAAGGTATTCACAGAAATCAAGAGGTATGAAACCTTTTCTTGTACATGGCTATGCATGTTGCTGCTCCTTATACGCAACAGAAATTCAGCTGTGACAAGGTTTGCAGCTGAACTTTTAACATGAATTTATGATAATAACTTGCCTTTATGTATTCAGGTCTTTAAGTCCTCTCACTTGTCCCCATGCAAGCCAGGAGTGCTTCCCGCAGACCAAATGGGATCACGCTGGTGTAAAAGCATCAGCAAGAGAAGAATGGAATCCCCTGTTAATATTCATTCAGAGAGGTGTTACAGGATTTGCTCCAGCCTCACGTCGTGTTTTGTTATCTACAAGCCATTGAACATAATTCAGCAGAAGGAAAAAAGCAGGATGCAGGCATGGCCATCGCTTGCACTGCTGAAATTTGGATGTCTGTGTCCTGTCACAGGACTTACGGGTGGGAGCTGGGTTTAGTAGCAAATGTGACATAAGTGCAGTGGCTTTGTGCTGGCATGGATTAAAACTGAATAAAAAGCAAATGAAAGCTACTTTGACAGGGGCCAAGGCTATATCCAAATAAGCCCTTGATTTGGAAATTATTTGGAATTCTGGTGAACACAATAAATTTGGTCTTATAACAATAAAGTTAGAAATTGATTACCATCCAAAACTGAAAGATAAAATTAGAAAAAAAAAAAAAAAAGAAAGAATTTGAGAAGTCATCAGGAATAGGCCTATATAGAGAGAAAAAAAAATGGTCAAGTAGCTTTTCCTGTGTGATAATTAGCTTCATTCATAAATTGACAAAATACAAATCTGGGTTTTGAAAGATCTACATAATTTTGTATTGCATATTGTAGATGAAGCTGCTGCATGAAAACCATTTTATTCTTCCGAGTATTTTTCTTCTTCAGCAGTGCAAAAATAATGGGGAAACAAATGTTACATTATTAGCTTGTCAGAAAATTGGACACTAATACGAGAGGAAAACAAGAGCTGACATTTTCCATAATCAGTTTCATAATTGAAAAAAATTAAATTTTTATGGATCAATATCACCTTGTCTCAGTTTCGGAAATGTAGATGGAGAAGAGGAAGAGCTTAGTGTCTGCTTACCAGATTTTAATCTCCAAAGCATGAGACAGAGATGGAGGCAAATTCATGTAGTGGGGCCTGTGTCTGCAGCAATGCCATCAGGCAGCTTCGCCTGGGCTGTGCAATGGCAACATCTCCAAAAGCTGCGAATGTGTAGAAGCCTTGATGGCATAGGAAGGGGAAAACTAAATTTGTGATAGTGTGCTTCCCTCAGAAAATGTATGGTTTTTACACCGGCGTTTACAGCCCTGCCTGGGTTGCTGTGTAGGAAAGTTACAGCATGTCACAGGAAAAAAAATAATGCATTTTTTGATAAATTAGAATGATTTCACGGTTTTAATCATGCATACTGATCAGAAAGGGGAAGCTGGCTTAGTATAGTATGTCTCAATCAGTTATTATTTAAATAAGCAAAATTTATCACAGCTAGAGTTCACAACCCAAGGACTATGAAGGCCTGAGTTGAGTAAAAGATTTCAGGAATGTTTTTTGGTCTATTTTGAGACAATGTGATGTACCCTGGCCATTTCCAATTACTCATACAATTATTAGAGATGGTTTGACTAAAATGTATTATCCAGTAGGATCTGAAAGGTCATGATGACTTTGCAGATTGCTCCTGAATTAAAAGATTCCTCTTGAAAAAACATCGACCCATGGGTGGGATGCCAACAGATTAGCTCTTCAATTACAAAAGGAAAAAAAGAAGCATGTGTGGAGCCTTTCATGGTGCTCTGGCTGCTTAGGTAGTAGTTATCCACCTGTCACCATGTGAGGGTTCAGCCTGGTTAATCAAGGATGCACAGCAGCTTGTTAGCAAAGTGTCTGTCTAAGTGCTGATATTAATTCTGTTTTTTCTCTCCTCTTTCACCCAAGGTGGTGGTCAATGCCCTCGTGGGAGCCATCCCTTCCATCATGAATGTTCTGCTCGTCTGCCTCATCTTCTGGCTCATTTTTAGCATCATGGGAGTGAACCTCTTTGCTGGGAAATTTGGGAAGTGCATTAATAAGACAGAAGGAGATATGCCTTTAGACTCTAAAATTATTAACAACATGAGTGACTGTGTACTCTATAATGTGTCAGGCACATTTTACTGGACAAAAGTCAAAGTTAACTTCGATAATGTTGGTGCAGGGTACCTAGCTCTGCTACAAGTGGTAAGTGTGACCACCAGAAACTAAACTTATGTGCAGATGTTGCTTGTTCCCATTGAAATCATCAGCTTCAATGCTCCCGTTAACCTGTATGCTTTTCTGGGGTTTTCAGCCTTACCTACCTTACGTACCTTACCTACCAGCCTTACCTTCGTAAGGTAAGGCCTTTCCTCAAGTGTAAATGAGTCTTATTTGGCATATTAATTTGGCCTAGAGATGTCTATGGCAGCTTCTGGTTTTAATTTGAGTTTCTGGTGCATCACTAATGTAGTCCTCTGGGAGGTGATTGGACTGTTAAGGTGAATTAAAGACCATTTTGTCGATACTGAAATCCAGAGCAAAGTTCAGTTCCAGAAACAAAAATCCATGGTGCAGGAAGGACTTTTCATGCAGATAGAGTACACTGACCTTCCTGAACAGCCTGGGACTTCACTATACCCAGCAGTTAAAAAATGAAGTTATGGTACCTTCAGTTACTCAGCTGCAGTTATTGTGTAAAGCTGGAGTCAAGGAGGACTCTTAATTTACAGTCCTCTGCTCACCTTCCATGGAGATGTTTGAGAAGCACACTGGTGCCTCTCATTCTGGTTCCTTGCCTCATTTCCACCGGCTCAAAATCATGAGTCAGACTGAACCTAACTGTGAAACCTGGTGGTGATCGGATTGCTGTTACAACTCCATACAGCCTGGTCTCTCTGGAAAGGTGGCAAGACCATAGCAGAGAAGAGACTGTTGAGGCTCAAAGACAATGACAAGGTCTGATCTATAAAACCAGAAATAGCTATTTTTACAACCTTTTTCAGCAGCCAGTGTTAAACATGGATAAACGGGTTGTATCCACAGAGATTTAGTGTCATGATGCAGCACAACCTAATGGATAGAGCCACAGGAGACTCTAGGAGGAGATCTTGCATTCTGGGAGCTCAATTCAGTTGTCACATATGAATATCCACCCTTTGCAATGCAGTCCTGCTCCAGGCTCCCACCTGCCCTTCCAAGAGGGCTTGAGCCTCACGCAGGTGCCCCATCAGATCTGCCAACCCTTCTCCTTCACATGAAGAAAATTTGCTTTCTCCCAGATCTCTTTTTCTCTGTCACAGACATGTGAAATAGCTCCATGAAGTAGCTTTCCTTTCTTGCAGAACTGCTTATCCTTACATACTGTGTTCCTGGTACACATACACCTGAGTCTGAGATCTTCTGACTGCTGTCCATTGAGTCTTTGCTTTCATACCCTCTGGAAAGCAGAAAGGTTAGAATAGGCACAATAACTTTGGGTTCTTTCCATGACATATAGCTGAACTTGCTGACAGTAAGAGCTTTTACCTTTTGCGTGTAATTACGATATTCAATTCACCCATGCAGGGTAGATTAGTTCACTTTGAACATCTTTAATTAGATTTTCCATTCTCTATAGTGCCTTCTTTGTCTTTTATATAAACGTCCAATCTAGCTGAGCAAAAATCTTCAGGTTTAAAATATTCTGCCTCACCTGAAGATTTTTATCTCCTCCATGACTGCATAACAGATGCCTAGTTTGGTGAAAAAACTCCATCAGAGAAGTAGATATTCCTTCACCATTTCTTTCATAAGACTCAAGCTCCAGTTTTCTGAAAATCTACAACTTTTCATGAATTGGCATTGCCTAAGGAGAATCCTGAAGCAGCCTCTTCTACTGTTCTGCAGCATCAGTTCCTGGACAATTGGCACTGGTGATGCTGGCTGCATTCAGCTGGTCGGACTACCTTCTGTTGGTATCAGTGATGGCAACAAAAACACAAGTGGTCGTGAGGTGGATCTGGGCACATTTATGCAGGGGCAGTCTAGTACTGCTCTTTTTCAGCTGAAAATGGACATGATGACCCTGCAGGTTTCTTTTGAAACTGTGATCCTGTATTGGGTAGCAGACTAGCAGGTTTTCCAGTTGCAGAAGTACACAAGAATTGCCATAAATATCCAGCCTGTGCAGGCTGCACAAACTGATTATGGCAGGAAATGAGGGAGCCCTAAAATCTTGCTCAGCTGCTATGGCAGGGGCTGACTCCTTCTTCCAGGAGGAAGGGCAGGAGCCAGATGCCATTAGGGGATTGATCTGAGCTTTCATCCTGCGCCTGGAACTCTTATGCCCGCTGCTAATGACAGTCAGGCAATAAAGTGTAAAGACGACACCTACAGAGAAGGGGCCCAAACATCTGGATCTCCTTTGCCAGACTCCAGCCAAGGAGTGTCGATTACAGGTGCTCCTTGCCAAATATCCTCTATATGGAATTGCATTTCATGAGCAAATGACCATAGGATCTGCAGGGGATCAGTTAACAGCTCAGCTCTCTTAAAGAGACAGACACATCAATTCATCTTTGTGCACACTGAGACAGTGCATAGCAATGATGAGATCAGCATTTTGGTTACAAGCCTTTGCGATCCAAAATATGAACTTCTAAGTGGGACTCGTCTTTCGATGGTTGACACTTTCAGCTGCTGCAACACAGTCTTTAAATGACTCTGAAGTTACCTTTGAATGCCTGAATGTGTCTGAAAATCCTAATGGAAATACATAAATCTGTCTGCCTAATGTTCTGTCTTCACTTCTACAATATCCTTGGAAGAACTGAGAAGTTGCTACTATGGAAACTTCTAAGGCTTATGACTCTCCTGGGGGGATCTTTCTGACAACGTAGTTGACGACTGCCTGAAACTTTACCCAGATATCATTTGCTCTTTTCCTACCTTGTTTAGGATCTGTCATGTTGTTCTGAAGATGCCACTTTGAATTAATAAGCCTGAGAAAACATTCACCTGAAGTGGTCAGTCAAGTTTCAAGCTTCTCCAGCTCACAAATGTGCTGCCGCACAACGGATTACTAAAATAGGAGGTAGTCTCTACTCACTCTACAAGCGAGAGAGATGCCTCATTCATGGGGAGGAAGAGATCTTTATTATCATGACTTTTTAATTTGCAAGAAGGATGATTCGCTCTTTTTGGAATTTAACACCATTAACACCCTAATCTATTAGGAAAAAATTATTGCTACAACCCAGTGCTTCAGTAATGTTTTTTCTATATTCCCAGAATTGCTTTGCAGATCACAGCACCTATGTTCTATAAATCTATATTTGAGCTGAACAAAGGAATATCTTAAATTGCCAAGTAGGAGTATTGCATTTTCTTTGCAGAATCCTTCCATTCACTTTATGATCACCTCCACATACTTTTTTTGCAACGTATCTTGAAATTTCAGCGATCTATTGAAGAACACCAAGATAACAAGTGGTCTCTCACATAGCATCTGGCTTGCTTAGGAAAGTTTTCCTTAGACAGGAACAGACTTACATCTAGTATGCCCTACAACTCTTTGTCACTCTGGGCCTCTAGATAAGGACTGGGAAGACAGCAGAAGCACTCCTAGACCAGCACCACAATCAGGAGCTGCAGAGTTAAATCAACACTTCATGCTAGGTTTGAAGTCATGACTGAGCTCATAAATCAGCTACAAAATGGTCATGAGACAGCGGCGTGTGTCTAAAGTTACTGAGCTACATGATCTCTTGCACTTCTGTAAACTGTAATGCTAGATTTTACTTTCCCTGTGGATGCAAAATGTGCAAAAAATCTGCGTGCTTCTGAACAAATCATAAACTGGTGCACCAAGGTGGATTTCTCTATGTATCCCAAGATCAGGAGTGAGCAGTATTCCCAGGAGGAACTACTGGTGGAAATTCAAGGGGAGCAGAGGCAGTGCCCTTGGAGCCCGCACAGCCCAGCACACTGCAGACATCTGGGGTGCTCTGCTGGGTCCAATGCTCGGTGATGCCCTCCCCAGCAAATCGCCTCAACGCAAAATAAACTTAAAACAGATGTTTGGTGTAAAATTGCTGCTATGATGAAATTGAACAAACTGAAGAATTCAACAGAAAAGCCAGCAGACAGTGGATCTGGCACAGCTGACGTAAATCTGTGTAGTTCGGCTGTACTGCTTGTGCCTCTGTTTTGGCTTTAAGAAGTTTCTCTCACCAATAGCAATGCTTAAAGAAACCTTTCAGAAATGTGAAGACTAGTATTTCTGCCATCAAAAGCAGCTATTTTTATTGCACTATTGCAGTCCTTCCATAGAGTAAAAGTCCCCCTTGCAGATTCAAAAGCTTGTTTTATTTTAAGGCACCATTTCGATAAACAATAAATGGTTTGAGGGCAGCTAGTGCCATCCCACCTATCATCCTCCCCACTAATTTACTGCATTGCAGCTCTGACCACCAGTCAAAAAACAAAATGTAATCCCATCCCAAGATGAGTTTATCAGTAGATAATCTCATCACATGACAGTTTTAGTAGAAAATGGTGTTTCTCTGGCTAGCTTCCAGACAGGATAATATCACAAACACTCCCATGAAGTTTTTGTCACTTCCTTATCCAGACTATAAGTGGTTACTAATTCTAGATAAATAATTTCTTTCCCCAGTGTTATATTTCTTTCATTCTCAGTATCTTTTACCCTCAGTATCTTTTACCCTCTGTAGATCACTACCCTCCGTAGTGTCTAGGAAAGCTTTCCAGAAGCCCTGTGGATTTTTAGTTCTCTTACTTCTGGACAACTGGGATAAACAGGAATATCACAGTACTTCATTCTCTTAATATTTATTTTTGTCAGATCACTTCATCATCTGTTATCACTATAAACCACTGCACCTTACAGTAGAGACTCTCATGTCTGTCGAGGGCTAAAATAGCTACTCAAGAGAAAAGATTTCCTCCCAAGTGGGAGAAAAATACAGACTAAGATCATACCATTTTGTGCCACAGGGAAAGGATTTCTTGTTTCGACCTGTCTACACTTTCTGAGAGTACTTTGAGTTGAAAGCTGCAAGCAACAGTAATGACACCAGAAATCCTTTCATCAGATTAGAAAGAGAACAGGGAAAAAGGAAAATATTAGAACAGTTAAGGAGGATCAGCATGACAGGTTCAAATAATTATTTGTTTCAGTAAACCTGCTGATCATTCCTGTACACACTTTACATCTAAAGTGTTTTTTAACACACAGTACCATGGAATAGATTTTCCAAATGCTTCTGATTTGGGGGGTTTAATCTCTTTCAACCAGCAGATAAAAATGAGTGCAACCTTTCAAGCATTATTGTATATCTACTTTCATAAGAAATATGGTTGACCACATGTAGAACATTTTTCTTTGGCTCGGTAGACTTCAGAGGGAAATGGGAAGGCAGCATTGCCTCCAGGATTTAATTTAATAATAGAGAGTGTATAATGGAGCATTTCTCAAACCGCTGAATGTATCTAGCTCAACACAAATCTCTGGGTTTCTCCTGGGAACCACTGGCCAAATTCCTATGAGCATTATCTGGAATTGTGTGCCTACACATCAGAAGAAAATTCTACCTAAGTGTCAGTAGGATGCAATAAAATACTGGGCGTGGGCCTTTCATGCATGATAGTCTAAGTCTGATTAAATGCATAAATCTAAAAATGCCTCATTATCTGCTCACACTGATTTTAAATCCAGTGTAAGTCTAAATGGGTCCGAAGTCAAACAGGAAATAACCGCAGAGTACTAATATAAAGGCGATGTGCCTTAGGCCAGAGCCAGACGTAATGCCAGGTATGTTTGGCATCAGGCTGTCTCTAATGAGAGGCAGATATTGAGAACAAAGAGTCACGGTTTTGCTACAGAATAGTAACCATCACTTCTATGTGTTTCTCCTAGGAGTGTTGTCGCTGCCCTTTCTCCATTGCAGGTTCCAGTAAGAGTCACTGACTTCTGTGGTTTCCCTCCTTGTTTAAATAATTTAAAAAAAAAATTAAAACCCCTTATTAAAAAAAAAAAAATCTGAACAGTAAAGCAGATTGAGTTTCCGGGGCCAGGCTCAGAGCAGGTGTTGATTTCCTTTCCTCCTGGCAAGTCAGCTGTGATTCATGTGACTCCCTGGTCTTTAACATTGCCTTGATTTACCCTGTTACAAAAGAGGGCAGAATCCAAGCTTCAGTGGGATCCTACAACATAGGCACTGCCCATGGGTCCATCTCACGTGGTCCGAGACTTGGGCAGGACAGCACTCTGAGATGGCCTGTGCAGCCGTGTCTCATGATTACTTGAAATTCTTAAGGTCAAAACTTCGAATGATTTAATCACCATGTTTTCACTTTTAACAATCTCTTTTAAAAACCTCTGTTGTATCCCTACAAGTGCAGAAAATCGGAAAGCATGAATGAGAGAATGCAGGAGACAACCATTCTGGAATGATTTTAAATACTGACATGAACATACAATCATGGCTACATATTGCTTTAAAGGAGAGGGGATTCATTAACTGTGAAGAACACACTCAGCATTGCATTTTAAAAAGTCATTACAGAGATGATATCATCATTTCGAGATATACTTATTTAATATGCTTAATTATGTATTTTGTGGGGTTTTTTTCAGGCCACATTTAAAGGTTGGATGGATATTATGTATGCAGCTGTGGATTCGCGAGAGGTAGGTCACTACAGGGAGATGAATCATTTCCTTTTCCGTTGACATTTGCAGCTTTCGTGGTTTTTAACAACAACAAAACACATGCAGGTTGCCAGTCCCTGTCTGACGCTGGTTGAGACAGTTGCAGACCTTCATGTTTTGCAGCTGCTACTGAAGTATCGTGACCCTGAGATTAAAACAAATATACCTCTCAGTTCTACACAACTGATTTATCTACTTGTACTGCAAAACTCCCAGCACAGAGAGGCACCTCCAGGGTGAGACCGAGTCTACCAAAAACCTAAATTGTCCTCTCTGTTTCTTCCACTCTCCCTCTTGACTGCCCTATTTTCCAAAGATCTAACTTCTGATAACAGAACCTCTTTAAAAGCGCTGGGTTTAACTTACATTCCCCTCTAACACACATACTCTACCCTCTCTACATCTTCACCTTGAGCAGATTTGTCCTCTCCAACCAGTAGTTCTGCTCAAGGAGGGTGGAGGAGCTGTTGGCAGGGAAAGAGGCTGGTGTGAGCCTCCAGCTCCAGCTTGAGATGTGCTGGAGCTCTGGGAGCTGGGGACTGCCTGGTTCTTACCTCCATCCCGTTCAGCTTTTTTGCCTCGCTTCCCTCTTTTAATAATATTAAAGGAACAAGATTGCACTTACTGTTAATTTTCGAGGTAGGTATCTGGTACTGGGAATTTGACAGGCTGAACTGAGGAGCAGGGATTCGAGCCCTAAGTGGAGGGATAAGGGGCGGAAAAACTTCCACCACCACAGTGACAGGGAAGTACCTTTGCATAACATAGCTCATGATGTTGATTTATCCTTGTGCTACACGTGTGTATACTCCCTGCTTCTGACTGAAACTCGTGGGTTGCACATGAGAAAATACAGCATTTAGGGAAATGCAGGCTTCTGGCATCTTGGTTAGATACGTGGAGCTGGTGGGGCAAATCTGAACATTTTTGTCAAATGTGGTACATGTGATCGGAGGCTGTCGGGCTGCTTTGCTCCGTTCTTCAGCAAGAGATCTTCTCCATTTCCACCCTTCATAAAAGAAAAAATTTACTTTTAAATACAATGTTTTTCAGTAGTATTTAATTATACTGAGATCATACTTTTGCTTTTTGCAAGTACTAGTAGCTCATATAAGATTAGGGATAAACAGAAAATTGATTCTTTTCCCCTTCTGAGTTCAGACTGAGAATATTTTGTAGGATTTATTCTGAAGCTGCGCTTTCCAGAGCAGTGTGATCGCTGTGACAGTGTTCTGAAACATAGCTGAAATGACTGTGGCATTGCAGATGCCAGTAGTAAACTTCAAACAGTGACCGAGGATGCTGACTCTGCTCGTGGGAGTTACACTGTTTTTCCTGTTTCATAATCTTTATTTCAAATGGACAGTTTTCTATTAGCTACGTCAGTATTTTGATATCTACAGAGATGGTATCGTTTTCACATTTTCCCTTTTCCTTTTGCAGTGCGAGGAGCAGCCTGAATGGGAAAGTAATTTATACATGTACCTGTACTTCGTGATTTTCATCATCTTCGGGTCTTTCTTCACATTGAACCTCTTCATTGGTGTCATCATTGACAATTTTAACCAACAAAAGAAAAAGATAAGTAGTGCATATGCTACACATCACCTTGTGATTGCTGGGAAAGGGGATAGATTTATAAGCAGTGGCTGTGCCACATTAGCCTCGAGATTAGTGTTGGCAGAACAGCCACAGAAACCACCTTGCAGGACTTGTACAAAAGCACAGTTGTAGCAGCTCCTGATGTCTCCCATAGGGCAAGCCTCCTGAAAATACAGATTGGGGGATTATATTCGCCATGAAGGCGGTGAGGCAACTCTGTGCAGATGGGACCTCTGGCTCAAACTCTGCCACAGGGACACTCTGCCAGTGTCCACCGGGCTCAACACCCACCATCCTTCAGAGCAGGGCAACTTCTTCTCAACCCATCGCCTCCCTGCCCCAAGGTGCAGACAGAGTCCAGGAGGAGCAGCCTGGCCTGAGAGCTGTGTTTCTCACTGCTTTGTAGGCTCTCAGCAAAGGGCTGAGGTTTGTATATTTTCCCCTCGCACTGGACTTACCTTGAGTGCAGGAAGAATCTAAGACTTCTTCCTCCTTGGTCGCTTGCCCTGCTCAGTGTCTCCTGCCCTTTGCCTCCATGCAATGAGCAGCTCTTAGAACTGCTGCTCATCAAGCCCTGCTTAGACATTTTGAAGAAAGCTATGTGAAAAGGGAAATAAGAAAAGACAATGCAGCCGTGAACTTTGGATGGGGACAGTGGAGCTGTTTTCATCAAAAGTAATAGCTTTGTTCTCACCCTATACTTAGGTGGCCAGGACATATTTATGACAGAAGAACAGAAAAAGTATTATAATGCAATGAAAAAGCTGGGATCTAAGAAACCTCAAAAGCCAATCCCAAGGCCACTGGTAAGAATCACACAATTCAGTTAAACTTTGTGTAGTAGCTGAATATTTATTTAATAGAATAAAGGCAATTCAACCTCCCAGTGTAGGAAGGGTGGTCACCTGCAGAGTAAAGCCACTTAAATATTTTGATTTTGTACAATATTTGCAAGTCCAGTGACCTGTGGTACAAAATCCCCACTGTTCTGCAATATTGACTTAAAGTCGAATTTACATATGTAATTTACATATGCCAGTGGCCACATGCCTGCACTGAATTAATTCATGGCCCCAGTCCAGGGTCTTTTTTCAACAGTTTCGAAAAACATTAGGAGTAAATGTGTTTGAATGCTCTATCTTACAATCATTCGTCATCATTTTTAAGTTTATGAAGTTCCAATCAGAAGCAGTATGTTGTCGATTTTCCTCTACTTTCTGATCAATCAGGACACAATGATGTCATCATTTTGTCATCAGATTTCCTAACCAAATCTTCTCCTTTCCTCCAGAACAAATACCAAGGTTTTATTTTTGATGTCGTCTCAAAACAAGCCTTTGATGTCTCCATCATGATTCTCATCTGCCTTAATATGATTACCATGATGGTGGAAACAGATGACCAAAGTCAAGAAAAAGTGAACATCCTCCATAAAATCAACATGCTTTTTGTTGCCATCTTCACTGGAGAGTGCATCATCAAAATGCTGGCTCTACGACACTACTACTTCACCAACGGCTGGAACATATTCGACTTCGTTGTCGTGATTCTGTCTATCGTAGGTAGGTGAACCTGGATTTTCACCCAAACTCCAAAGTTAAAAAGGCAGGCATAAAATTAATTAGACAAAGTTAAAGGTTTGGGGCAATACTATACACTTTCAACCCAGAGAAATGAATCCTAAGCATATTTTTTTTTAGTATGTAATTATAATATAACATAATACTGCCTAGCAGTAACCTGGGTGATCAGCAAAATGATGAGGTTTATCATACCACAATACTGGTTTCAATATACACTTAATGGTTCATGGTGATAAAACGTGGTGCAGAACTGGCACTATGCACTTAAACCTGATTCTACATAGCAGCCAAAGACGGAGAAGTAAAAAGGCCACATGAAAAGGGCACGTGTGGATTGCTATTTCTTTTGCTATTTACTTTTCATTTTATCAGTATGAAATAGTCCTTCAGGACAGGTTTGGGCAGCTTCAGTGAGTCTGGCTGTTCTCAGCCTTGTTGTCACGAGATCTCCACACCCTCGTATATCCAAGGAATGAAACAGAAAGACACAGTTTAATTGTTAATTTATGCCTTTTGCTGTTCTGCAGCCCCAGCCAGAGATCGTATGTTAGGTGGTACAGAAGTGCAGGTCAAATGTGAATCTGAAATCCTGCCAAAAGAGTTTTCACTGAAGTTGGAAATCAAGTAGCAACTGGAAGATGGTCAACTCATCCAGTGAGCAGAAGGAACTCAGAAATTCGGCTCTTCCAAAAAAGTTTCCATTTTGAAGGAGGGAATAGGTGAATGAAAAAGTGTCATGTTAGGAAAACAGAGCAATCTTCTCATTGACTGCTGCTCCTGTTGATCTAAACTCTTTTTGGTGGACCGGGGAACCTGCAAGACCCCAGTGCAGGAGATCTCTGGTGCTCAGAGAGCAGCCTGTGCTTTGGGGGCCTTGGACCACCTGGATTTCACTGATTTGGGTCACCTAGGGAACATCATTACCATGCAGCTGTCATCAGAGCCTTGATGCTGGATGCTCTGGATATGGCCATAGCAGCAAGTTAACCAGAGCTGTCACGTTGGTCATAGTGCTGCCCTGTGATCAACCAGGTTGTTTCTGTGTCAGAGGGCTTGGGCCATGCCAGCGAGCCCTCTCCCAGGCTGGGCTGGGAGACACGAGCTCAGCAGGGCTCAGTGCAGCCAGGGGCTGTTGGCATTGAACAGTCTGCTGCTCTGTTTCTGCAGGAAGAGTTTAGCTACAGGGATGCAAGCTCATTTCCTTGCTAGTACAATCTTAGCCCTTAGTTCCCTCCTGGCCCATCAGGAAAATTGGAAAAATTAATAAGTAAGTAACCAACCAACCAAGTGGATTTCCAGTAGAAACCTGCACTGTTCTGGTGGTGGCTTAGAAAAACAGGCCCAGCACACAAGCGTTTCAGTGCTGACTTACTAGCATTTTACAGGCAAAAATATTGTTGTTGTATCAGAAAAATTCTGACCAATTGTACTCAGGATAAATTTCTCAGGTACGTCATGGCCAAAAGGTACAGATATCTGCGTCCTATTGGAGTTGATCCTGGTATCGTGGGTCTTCCAATCTGGGGAACTTTTGGTTGATTTTGTTTGTAATCCTGACTGATTGCTTTAAAGGGAAGCCTGGGATTTTTTCTCATGTACTAACTTGCTGTTTGTCTCTTTTCTTTTCAAGGCACCGTACTTTCCGATATCATCCAGAAATATTTCTTCTCTCCCACACTCTTCAGAGTCATTCGCTTGGCTCGGATTGGCCGGGTCCTAAGACTCATCCGGGGAGCCAAAGGAATTCGAACTCTCCTGTTTGCCTTAATGATGTCCCTACCTGCTCTGTTCAACATTGGCCTCTTGCTTTTTCTGGTCATGTTCATTTATGCCATTTTTGGCATGGCTAACTTTGCCTATGTTAAGAAGGAGCATGGGATTGATGACATGTTCAACTTCCAAACTTTTGCTAACAGTATGCTCTGTCTCTTCCAAATCACAACATCAGCTGGCTGGGATGGTCTTCTCAACCCTATTTTAAACACTGGACCACCGTATTGCGACCCAAACCTTCCAAATGCAAATGGTTCAAAGGGAGACTGCGGAAGCCCTGCCGTAGGGATTTTATTCTTTGTTACTTATATCATTATATCATTTCTCATTGTTGTAAACATGTATATAGCCATTATTTTAGAGAACTTCAGTGTAGCCACTGAGGAAAGTACAGAGCCTCTAAGCGAGGATGATTTTGACATGTTCTATGAAATCTGGGAGAAGTTTGACCCTGAAGCCACTCAGTTTATTGAGTATTCTGCACTTTCAGACTTTGCAGATGCACTGTCAGAACCTTTGCGCATAGCAAAACCAAACAAAATCAAACTCATAGCGATGGACCTGCCCATGGTCAGTGGAGACAGGATCCATTGCTTGGATATTTTGTTTGCTTTTACAAAAAGGGTGCTAGGAGAATCTGGAGAGATGGATGCCCTTAAAATACAGATGGAGGAAAAGTTCATGGCAGCGAATCCATCTAAGATCTCTTACGAACCGATTACAACAACTCTCAGACGGAAGCAAGAAGAGGTGTCTGCCACCATCATCCAGCGGGCCTACAGGAGACATTTGTTTCGGCGCTCCATGAAGCAGGCATCTTACTTGTACCGACACAGAACTTTTGATGGCAGCATCCTCGAGGACGATGCACCCGAGAAGGAGGGTCTTATTGCATTCATGATGAATGAGAACTATGGCAGGCCAATGGACAAATCAGAAACTCTGTCCTCCACATCTTTCCCTCCGTCCTACGACAGCGTCACCAGAGGTACAAGTGATAATCTCCAACTGAAGATGACGGACTCCAGCAAAAGTGATGAGGCTATAGATTACCTTCTTTCGCCAGACAAGGATAAAGAATCAATTGTTTAAATGTTTGTTCAGAATGCTTTAAAATATTGTTTACAGAATGTAATGCTGTAACTACATGATTGAAGCAGCCTTCTTATTGAAAATTAGTTGCAAAAGAAACAAGGGAGTTTCTACCCTCAACTACAGGAGTCTAATAAGTCATATAACCTTTGACCCTGCTCTTTTTGACTTGGCTCAATATCTATATTTATATATGCACAGGATGAACCTTTGCAGGGTCATAGCTGTTATATCAATGGTGTGAATAAGAATATGCTAGACTGTAAAACAGTAAACACAGTGTATATCTATCCACAGATAAAGCCTGGCTGTATACATTCATTTAAGGTCTTACTCATATTAGTGTGTTTACTTATGGCGATGTATGACCTTGCATTCTAAAAAGAAAAAAAATATCACAGCTGCTGTAGCAAAATGTAACACTTACTGTATATGTTGTGAATGGTCTTTCATAAATTTATTATATTTGATATTTTTTTACTTAAAAAAAAGTCTCTTTTTCCATGGAGATTAATGATCCTTACACTCTTCATGATGAACTTTAAGACAAGGTAATAGGAATTCGTGGGATTCCCATTGTTTCCAGAGGAAAGTTGTTGCAAAGTAAACTACCAAATTAGCAACACTTTAACGGCTTATTACACGAAGTCCTCCCTCTTGGGACTTGCAACTGCTCATCATCAGAAACACAAAAAAATCAGAGAAGGAAATGATGTCAAAATAATGAGAGAAATGGCTTGTTCTATCCTTCAGGAATCTAGACAGTAATGGATTCTGTTTGTAAAACTGTTAATAAAAGCACTAATTTTTTAGTATGTTTCAAGAATCTGCTTTGAATACTGCAATCAAACTCGCCATAGAAGTAGCGCATCACATTTGTGTGTAGTGCTCCAAAGCACCATCTATGCTGGCAAAGTTTCTGTTAAGGTTGTGGGATAGGTAACGTTTTCCCCAGGAACACTGAGCTAAGCAGCCTCATTGGAAATTCTGTGCTTCGATATTACTCCAAAAATACTACTACTACTCCTACTACTAATAATAATAACAATAAAAACCATGCCAATTGGACCATGCAGAATGGCTGCAACAGTGTGATCAAGAGGGTGGGAGGGGAATTGCTTCTGGATCTGTACGAAAATTTTGATGGTTTGAATGCTTTCTATTCAGTGTCCATCTTTCATTTTCTCAGACAGTACAGTTAGATTACTGGGGAAGGACGAGAAATACAGGAACCAATAAAAAGAATCTACTAGAAAATACATATATCCTCATTCCTGTAGGCAAAATAATATTTACAGTTGATGTGTCCATCAGCTTCAGGCCAAAGAAACGACAATGGGGTGAAAGGTGGACGTGCGGCTGTAGAAAAGTGTTAGAGATTTTACGTGCTAACAGAGATTATTATTGATTATTAAACTTTCAGCCCCAATAGAATGTGAGAAAGTATTTACGAAACATAGAAACAAGTCCATCATTACAGACAAGCTCTTTCTTTGTCGCCTTCAGACTGATTGTACTTGGGTTTGGTTGGACTTCATGGAAAATCTTGAGATTTCTGTAATGAGCCATTGCACTTTAAGGAAGAGTAATTGTGCTTTTCACTTTGGAGAAGCAAAGATAGCAAGAATGTATTTAAGGTGTATTGTCATTGACATTTAGTTACATCCCAGTTTGTAAAGGAGTCAAAGTTCACATGGGTTTGGCAACAAGAATTAAGGCGACATGTTACAGTCAAGTTCATTTATGGCCATTGTTATTTGTCCTCTAAATAAGTCAGAATATGTAAAGACCACATGTCAAAGGATGATGATGTATCTGTGTAAATATGGGCTAATATATTCTCTCCATTCATTGAGAGGTGTCTCAGGCATTCATTTGAGAGTGGTCTATAATTTAATTCAGAGGATTCGCCATCAGGATTCCTGGGATCTATTCCTGATTCTTACTACACTATTTTTAGGCAAATAATTTAACCTATCTGTGCCTCAGTTTACCCATCTTTAAAATGGGTATAATAATACTTGCCTACCTCACAGGGGTGTTGTAAGACTTTCTGGTTATGAAGTGCTATAAGGGAATGAAATGTACTATATAAGTATTATTATAATCATGCCCTTTTGCCCTTTTAACCCCATGTCTATGGTGTATAACATAGGGCTTCCCCTCTGGGGATTTTGTTGCCTTTAAATCTCATATGTAATTAGATTCTAACTTAAGGGAACAACTTTTTGTTCCTTAAAGTGAAAACAATCAATATTCTTTCCTCCCTCCCCAGCCCTAACCCCCCCAAAAAAACAAAATTGATCAAGGCTTCTCAAATTAGAGAAACTTTATACAGATTCCCTGTGTATTTATGCTGTAATGTTATTCTGACTGTACATATCACCCAGACAGAGTATGCGATTTTTATATTTATATGCATATATACATAGACACATACGTATATCTATACATATATATGTATCTTGTGAGTTTATAGAGTGGCTGACACTCAGAGGACACGATGTACTGATTAAAATGTTTTCTTCTCGATGGGATTTATTGATCATTAGCAACGAGCTGCTGCCTAAAATTAAACTATTTAATTAGAAAATAGTACATTCATTACTTGCTGAACAAGCATGTATTGGCTGACAACTGGTAAAATTATTTTCCTTTCAAAGATTTCAAATAAAACAAGAGGGAAAAATAGTAAGAAAAAGAGGAATTTCATATGTGATTTTTTCACATACAATATAAATGGTTCAGAACCCAAGAAAAAAGGCAGCCTGCACTCAGCAGTGCGGTGTTGGTCATGCTGTTTTAAAAATATTTTAATTATTTGCAACTTATATTAGAAAATATTCAACTGATATTCTTATTAAGAATCAGGTTCAGTAGTGAGTGGGATGTAATGGGACGATTAGCTGGTCACTGATTATATTAGAGAAGAGCTCTTCCTCTGATCATTTCACCCTTGCGTTGAACATTCTATTGTCATTGCTGTGAGACCCTATAGTACTGATGCAATCACAAATGGTTCCGTCTTCTACCCAAAACCTGTAAAAAAATCCTCATAATGCAAAAAAATCCTAAAGAGGGTCTTAACTATAGATGTTTACAGGGCAACTTTCTAAAACTGAAGTGTAAATTACTTTCAAAACCTTTGTAAATGGAAGGTTGGTTTTCTATTGGGTTTTCTATTGTTTTGTGGCACATTTTCTTAGAGCTGAAGAGGGAATAGTATCTTTGTATGGTACGCAGGACCTCCCCTCAGAAACTTCAAATAACCTCACTTGCAGATCTTTATTAATGGAGACGCCGATCCAAGTCTAGCAACGATACAACCTCCCAGTGCAGTGATTTAGTTGAAGACACTAACTCCATAGTTGGCCCACACTGTCTATAAGCATGGTGAGTGCTACCATTTTTTCTGTTGATTTGTTCACTAAAGGCTACCACATGAATCACTTAGAGCTATGAAAAGAGTAAGGAAAATATCAGCCAATCTCATAGGACATATTAAGCTGTTTGTACCTGGAAAAATTCAAGTTTATTATGTTTCTTTATTAAATAAATAAGGATAACAAATATTTCCTGTGCTTTTTTTGGGGTGTTATTTTTCTGTTATTATTTCTCTGACTCTTTTTCAGCACATTGTTTGGGAAATGCATGATGACTTTTGTTAGAAGGCTTGTCAATGAAAACCTCTCCAGTTCATCTGGCATTGTAAGGCTAACTACAGGCCATTAAAGGCTTGAGCCAAAGCTTGTTGAGATCAATGGAGCATTTCTGGGTACTTCAGATGAATTTGGAGCAGACCTGAAAGCTTCCTTTCAGAGAGAGTACTTTATAGGATAAGCCCAGCATTCATATTTCAACTCATCCTGCCCGGTGGAATTAGCTGGAGAAGGAAGTGTTTTCACTGGAAACAAGGGATCCCACCTGGAGATAAAAAATTATATATATAAATGAGATTTTCTTAATGGTAATATGGATGTCTTTTCAGAGCAATTATATTGATCGGCATTTTGGTTATTAGTATATTAGTTATATGTTAAAATTCATACTGAAGAAAGAGTATCATCCTTCCCAATGTGTGCGTGTCTCAGTCCTGGAAGGAGCTTCAGAAGGGACACAGATGACCCTTAACTGTTACCAGCATTAACTGAATCAGCCCTATCTTCACCCAGGCCAGCACCAATTTGGTTATCCTGTTTCAGTGCTCTGATTTTTATTCAAACGTGGCAGATTCCTGAACATATTAAAACAGAACAAAATTGAGCTGGTTTTAACTGCAATGCAAAAGCCCACTCAGTCCTTTGAATTGGCTTAATAAAATCAGTTTATAACCATATTTTACATTAACCTGGGGCAGTCTGACTTCTGGAAAAGGCTTTTATTTTAAATAACCATTTGCTAAAATGTGTCATATAATAATACTTCTTCTAAGTAATTGTGTGTATAGAATAAAACGGTCTGAAAAATTTTCTGCAAGACATTTTTCGATGGAAGGAGCAGTTTGCTGAAATGAGAAATCTCTGTGGAGACATGTCAGGTTAGTTAAGGTTAGAATTTGTGGTCAAAATTCCCGTGGGAAGGATACTGAGGGCCATAATCCTTTCTACGAAAATTTCCGTGCCGAGAATTTTACCAGAATGGCCTAACTCCCATACATGTGTTCCCATCACTGTGCTAGGGGCTGCTTTGGGTTATAGGACTCTCCTTATTTTCATGCAGATCTTGCAGAAGTTTCTACAGGCTTTCAGATTTTCCACTTTTCAGCATGAAATAAAAAAAAAGTTTTGCTAAAAGTATTTCTTGTTTTCCAGCCCTAGCAAGGAACCTGGAGGACTGGCTGCTCAGTAAACGTGATTTTTTTTTTTTTTAAATCAGTCGGATTATGTTGATTTTACAAAGCTGCAGATCTATAAATCAAGCCTGTGTGAAATCCATGAGATTGGAGTCATGGCCTGAAATTTCCAGATTCATCTTGAGGTTTTTTTAGTGGTTTCAGTTCCTTCTTACTTTTGACGAAAATTGTCTTACTAAATACCAGGACCATTTTGGAAAGAAGTCGGCGTTAAGACAGAAAATTACAGCAGCACAAGCATACTCAGGCAGTTTTCTTAGAAAAAGCCACGCATTAACACCTTGCCTTAGATTTAAAGAGAATTTTTACAGTTGTCAAAAGTTGCTGTAGGAAGAGGAGAAATAAAAAATAAATGCTTTGCAGTGCGAAGCCTCCGCTGAGCTCTAGTATTAAAGGACGCCCATGTAGGATGACAGTTAGTGTTGTCTTTCTGAAAACAGCAATGCATTTTTCTGCTGTCTGCCGGGGTGCTGAGACAAGAGCAGAACTGGATTTCAAACAACAGAAAACAGACAGGAGCACAGCACAAAATAAAAAAAAAAAAAAAAAAAA
>Ga0065711_1026852_pt1 | contig 58329 bp, 29 predicted proteins | sample Hoacrofraction12_FD_59098 | JGI IMG/M metagenome (GOLD analysis project Ga0065711, IMG submission 59098) | Hoatzin crop microbial communities from Cojedes, Venezuela - Epithelial fraction 12 v2 (version 2) | ecosystem: Host-associated > Birds > Digestive system > Esophagus > Crop | place... | reverse complement strand
CGCTCCAGCCCCTCAATGTCCTTCTTGTAGTGAGGGGCCCAAAACTGAACACAGCACTCGAGGTGCGGCCTCACCAGTGCCGAGTACAGGGGCACGATCCCCTCCCTACTCCTGCTGGCCACACCATTCCTGATAGAAGCCAGGATGCCATTGGCCTTCTTGGCCACCTGGGAATGATATCATAAAACATGAAAAATAGGGACTAGTTTCCTCTAGGCAGAAAACACGCACGTCCATTAACACTGTAACCTCAAGAGAAACTGAGCTATGTGACCCTGCTACAACTCTGACTGAGGCTACCTCTTTCAATTTCTGTTAAAATGCTTTATTGTAAGCCCTGTGCTAATAAAATCCTTTTTCAGTTATCTGAACAAACCTCCTAATTTGTTATTATGTCACTAAAAGGAGAGAACTAGACCACAGGGCTATTACTTACTTTGACACGCAAGCAAACAGCTCAGAGCCAGATTACTTCATAGATGGGTGGAGAATGGCTTTAGGTCATCAGAAAGCCCCACGCACCATAAGCAGACCTTTGCAAACCTACACCCTGCCCTCCTCCCCACTGACTTCACGGCAACATGCAAGGGCTCAAAGCCATGCCTCAAGCCATCGTTACACAACCCTTGGCTCAGAAAACAGCCGCAGAACAGAGTGAATTTCTCAAGACAAGTACTGGGGGGAGGTAGAAGGAACCAAGTGCATCCTCCAAGGCTTTATGTATTTCGCACACTCACACAATTGCTAAGCTCTTTATCAAACTCCTTTCTACAGCCAGGCTACAGCTGAATACAAAGCACATGCAATCACAAGAGCTTGAGAGAGGCAGCCTTTTGCCACCTTGGCAAGGTTGCTCTGAAGTGCTGGCTCTACTATACACAGGTCTGTCTCTCTTGCTTTCAGCAAGATTGGTCTGTCTCTTCCACTCATGTGTCACAACACTCTCCTCCTCGTATGCTACAAACAGCATTACAACAGCCTAGTGTTACAACATCCTAGAGTTACTACACCATTTAGCTACTGCAGTCTTTCTTGCTCTTCACGTGCTCTCAGCTTTTTGAATACAGAATCTCAATTTTTATTGAACAAAACCAACTATCATAGCCTCATTGTAAAAGACATGAGCTTGAAAATAACAACACAGAAAGATAAAGGACTTTCTTACATTGTTGACTTAGCAGTCATAACTTGTTAACCATCAGCAACGGGCTGCAGAAGCCCTCCTCCATGCAGTAAATAAACACAAGCTGATTTCCGAGTTCGGCATTGTGACTGCACCTGCAAGAAGACATTTTCCTATGGTCATTGTTTTCTTTAGAAAGGGGAAAGTTATGAGTGAGAATAGATGTGTTATTTATTTTGTTTGCTTGAGCTTTGCTAGAAGTGTCCAGAAAGAAACCCTTGGTCTTTCTCCCCTGAAGAGGAACCCAGAAAACAAGAACATACATTACTGAAGACAGGCATTAATGTCTGAGATATTAATCTCGTTTGGAGATACAGAGCCAGGGAGTATCTGGAAATGAGAAACTAAATGTGACATGAACTAGACAGTGAAGTGGGAGGAGAAGCCTTTGACCATAGATACTAAAGAGCTACAGAGTATGCCAGGAGCAAAAAATGGCTTAAACTGGGCCCAGCAAAGAAAGAGCATGCTGGACAGAAGAGTTCTGTCCATGTAAGTGTGTACCCCATCCCTCCCACACAGTCTAATTGATGTACTCCCTGCTTGAGAACAGCTAATTCAGTTTGAAACTGGCCTTTACCTGTCGCAGACTGAAATTTTCCACTAAAGCAACCAAAACATATTTCATATTCCATACAATTGTATTCTATTTGTATTCGATAACAGGTCTTAGGGCCTCTTACAGAAGCTCAGATTTCAGAAAAATGCAAGCACAGCCTTGTATCCCTAGAAAATAAGTTAACAATATTCCCCAGCATATTCAGTGAATATTATTGCCAGCACTGTGAATTCTGCCATCTGCAACTTAAGAGAAAAAAAAAAAAGTCAGGCATTACATAAAATAGGAAGAAACAAAGGAAACCGTAACCACACATAAACAGCCTGAGCTTCCTCCTCCTTCCTCAGCACAGGGCTTTGTTTTTCCCCTCACAACTGTTTAGCTGTTACGAGAGGTCAGAAAGTCAGCCATTAATCACCGGAGTTCTCAGGCAGCTGAAGGCGAAGTAACTCACTGCTCATGTCTGCCTTAGGAAGCAGTAAACACCCAAAAAGTCAGATGCTGAGAGCCTGAGGAGTCTCGATACGGCCCTACTGCTGTCAGTAGCTAACCTCCAACTGATTTCACAGGAGAAAGACTGTATTCAGAATAGTTTTGTATTTACCCCACTTGCAGACACCACGGGCAGAGCAGAATGAAGAAAACAGAAATCCTTTGAGGAGTGGGGGAAAGGTGGGAAGGGGAAGAAGTAGGAAAAAAAAAGGAAAAAAGGATTTTAGGTAACAAAATAGGCAGGAAGAAAGGAGTCCAGTATGTTACCTGTGCAGCCATGACCGCATCATGTGTGGTTTTAACACACATCCCACATTCACCTAACAGGAGCTGGAGTTATTCTTCTCCTGTACTTTTGTTACCTCTGCTCACAGTAAACCTAGCTGAGGAGAAGAAGAAAAAAAAAAAAAGAGTGCTAATGTATTTCAAAACACTTCGATAACAGGCAACAATATACGCAAGAGATGTTAGCAAATCTGGAGCAGAACCAGCTCACTGCTGGAGAAGATTCCAAGCCCTAGCAAGGCTAGCATGCAGAACACCCACCCTTAATTTAGTGTAGGTGCAAGGCATCAATAAATGCTTTTACAGAAGCAGCTGGTTGAAATAAATGACAGAAAACCCTAGAGGCACATGTGAGTCCATTTGGGAATTCGAAGCTTGCAGCTTTGTTGGAGACACAGATACATCTGTGTGCATACAGTACACAAACATGTCACCTTCTATGCATTTGTGTGCAAGACCGGTACGCAGGTGACAGAGGTAAGGGGTTGAGTGAAGTAAGTGTTGTAGAAGAATGAGGAGCTGAAGCCTTACACAGCCGCAGGACTCCCTGCAGTGTGACCTCAAAAGAGTGGCTCAGTGGTGTGTTATGGGTCAGTAAGACCAGCTGAAAGAAAAAAACAGGAAAATTGTCCTCCAGCACTCTGGAAAATGGGACTTCTATACACCTGGATGCAACCTTGGTTGTTCACAAGGATGTACCTGACTTGATCACAAGCTTCTTCCATATCAGGCAATCTGTAAGATCCCAAACTCCGCCTGCTCATGCCAAAGGGTTAACGAGTCCTCAGCTGTATTTGTTATATCTATAGAACACGGAGCATTTCAAACACCACTACAGTTTAACTGACATGGGTAGAAAGAGGTGGCTGATTCTTCAGAGCCTTGTTTTTTAATTGCTTGTAGGAGGTTCTATCATGCTAAAAATATTGAACGGTTCACCTACTTGTATACAAACTCTTAATCCAGATAAATAAATGCAGCAGGCAGGTAAGTACCAGTTTGGCAACACAACCCTCACCAAATTATTAGCCCTTTACCATGGAAATTTTATGGGTTTAGCTGGACCTGATAAACAACTGCAGAAGATGGATATATGCCTTGGTAAAAAGCAAGTCCCTGTGTTAGATGATGCAGTCATTTTTTCAGGATGTACAGAAACCTTTCAATATATTCTGAACTAATACTTCTAATTTTGCATCAGCACAATGGGAGACTGAGTTTCCCCACAGCAACTGATGATCCACAGAGACCCCTCTTTACGCAGTGCATGTTCTTGCAGCGTCTAAACACAGCGAGAAAACAGCCTAATGTGATTCCAGACCCCTGCCCCTTTCACCGCTAACCTGGAGCTGTTTGTGTATCAAAAGGAGGAACACACAACGTGCACTCAACCAGACAGAGCTGAAGTGCCTGCAGCCAAAATACAAAAGATTGGATACGTAATTTTTGTTGGTAGTATAATCGCTCTGTCACGTATAATGGATGCACAGGCATAGTTTGGGCTTTTGAAAACCTAAAGCAAAGCTTTACTTTATTCCTGTAAATCTCATGGGCTTCAAATAGAAGCATTCCCTTCTGTCAGCAGCACAATGCTTAGCAATGGAATTCCATGGCCCAAATAGGACTTTGAGGCCTTAATTATACTTGTAAAAAAGATTGTCATTAATGATTTTGTTATTTGGGGGGCATAGGAGATACAAGAACTTTAATACATCCATAACCCCATAAAGGGTGTGGGACGGAAGGCACCGAACAACAAATTATCCCAAAATTCTGTTTTCTTCAGATGAATTTAAGACTAAAAATTTCTCAAGGTGTGAGAGTGGAGTAGGCTAAAGGTGTTGGGGGGTTGTGGGGAAGGGTACAAAATATCTGGATGTCGAAGAAATTGGTTGATATATTCTCCAGCCCTAAAGAATTAATTAGGCAATTCTTATCAGTGTGCTTCAGGTGGAGAAGTGGTGAAAACGAGGGGAGAGTCGGGGCTTTTTGCTTAGTTGTGGAGTTCAGAGGGAGGCGGAGGAGGCAACACAAAGATTATAAGGAGAGATACGGTAAAGTCCCTCCCTGACCAAAGTGAACAGTCAGGTTCAAAAGAAATGAATGGATAAAAATATTTCCTATAAAAATTTTTGTTTCTCTGCCTGACAGGACAGTTTATGGCTCTTAATGCCATATATCAAATTACCTCAAGTATGTGGCTTCATTTTCTTCACAGGATAACTAGAAATTTTGTCAGTCTTGTTTTACAGAAAGGGAATTATGGCAAAAAGAGACCAGGTGACATGCCCAGAGTCAGCCACAAAGTCTGTGACTGAGATGGGAAATGGTCAGAGTTCTGTTGTTTCAGATGACATAACTGCAAGATCACAGTGGCTTTCCTAAATGAAAATCATATTTTCATAGTGATGAGTCTGAGCTGCAGTACCCAAATTGTGATCAAAGCTTTGGATGCCTGGCATCTAGGGCATTCAAAACATTGTTTCAGCGTGATTCCTTACAAAGGAAGAGGCCAGCCACCACACTCAGATCCAGATTTTCAGTTTTTGAAGTGGTCAGTACTAGAACACTGGTTCTGACAGCACCTGCCCAAACTTGGTCAGGTCCCCTGGGTGCTACCACTACCTCCAAGGAATACAAGCCCTCCAACCCATCGGCTTGTGACCTGGTCAGAAGACCTCCTAGAGGTCTATGACCTCCTAGGTCATAGGCATTCTACTGCTTGCTGTGCTTGCTTGCTTGTCCAGTAACAGCACGTGTGCAGCCATAATTTCAGCCCTGATGAGCTGTTAGGCTCAGATTAGCAGAGTAGTGAGGAAATTCCACCAGCACAGCCACTACAAGATTATCCAGAAGAGGGAGTGCATAGCATACATACACGTAAATCAGTATTTTGCTACGCTATATCCTCATTGCAAAGCGTAGAGGCTCTGCAAATGTCCAGCCCAATTTTAGACTCTGCCACATGCTCAGTGCTTCACACAGCTCAGTGAAATGCCGACTGCACAGCTCATCCAACAATACATCATTCCCCTTTGCTGTGCGTCTGTCTGATATCTTCTTGGGTGTTTTAAATTCAAAACATACTTATTTTTGCCTTTTGATAAGCTTGTTTTGTGTATTGGCTTGCTACTCAAAATTAATTTCTCAAGCTACAATTTAAGTAAGTTTGATTCCAAGTCCCTTATGTTTGTTCTTGCTCCCTGATTTGATAAGTAACTTGCAAGAAATGTTGCAGAACGCAAATTCAGAGTTAATTAAACTGACTTACTCAGGAGTGAAATTTATAAATCCATTTTCTGTGAACAGTCGTGTTTTTCCAAGTAGAACTTCCACTTATGTTTATCTGGTTTTGTAACAACAGACCAAAACGGTACCTAGACAGTCTTGTAGGTGCCCTTGACAATTAAGAATGCAGCCGACCACAAGAACAAAGCCACAGGCAACCACCATGTACAGTAATTAACCAGTTAGACCTAGATCAGGAAATGGAAGCAAGAAGTGGGCAAGCATATTACAGTAAGATTATAAAGAAAACAATTCCGACAGTGTTTTCTTGGTTTTCTTCATTTCTACATTGACACATGTCCTATCCCTGCCTCTCATTGCACACTGTTCAATATCCTGCTGAGTGACGTTCTTTTTATATTGGACTAAATCTCTGACCTTGGTTTGACTTTTATCTATTTTACTTATCTTCTTCCTTCTCTCTAGTTAAGAAAAAAACCCACCAAATTTAATTTTGAAAGAAGGCTTGAAAGGCTATATTGACTTTGTTTAGCTCCCAGTAATATTATAAATAGTAATAACAGGATTCTTTAAATGATTATTACCTGGTTTTATGTGCCTTCCTTACCTAACTGTTCTCTTTTTTTTTAATGTCTTTTACAGATAATCAAGAGCTAGTAGTATTCTTTTGACTTTCGTTATTCATTAAAAATGAAGTTCAATGTCCTTGTAGCTAGGACTGATAAATGTATGTTGCTATTATGGTTTCAAAAACAAATAACTTCCATTGTAGTGCAGCGAGAAAGATTTTGAAAAGAAAAATATTGGAAGAGACTTCCCGCCTGTGCTGGATTATTAAGCAATTCTACAGAAGTGGGTTAAAAGAAAGTCACCACTGTAATTTAAATTATCAGTACAATACCCTGCTTCACCTTGCTCAGCTTGCACCCTCTTTCTACATGGGAACCAAAACAGCAAGTTCAGGTAACAACTCTTGCTTATCTTCAGCAAGGTAAATACCTGAAGAAGTAATCATTATTAACCTGCAATTTATTATATTAACCTGCAATTTATTAACATTGTTTCAGCTCTCTTATGAAGCCCTGAAATGTTTAAGGCCCAGGTTCAGACCGGATTCACACGACCTCTGATTATGCAAGAAGCAGAAGGAGCCCGAGCAAGGCCCAGACTGACGTGCTGGGCAGCAGCAAAGTGGGGGCATCTCCTACAACGGTCCTTGTGGCAGAAGGTATTAATTTATTTCTTCAGGAGACTGGGAGAAGAGGCAGCAACGGCTTCTCCTTCCACCCACCTCCGGTGCCCTGGGCAGTTTGCTGGGTGCATGCACAAGCGGGCCTGGGGTGCCATTCCGGGACAGGCGTCGAGGGCAGGGAGGTGCCCGCCGGCTGGGAACATGGAGGTCTGCCGGCTCCCCGGGGCTGTGCAGGGCAGCGATCGCATCCAGCGCAGGCCGGTGCTGAGCACTCAGGGGAGCCCTAAGCGCTGAGGGACAGGGCACCACGCAGCAGGGGTTGAACAGCCCAGGCCCTGCTGCTCGGTACGAGAATTAGCAGAGCATCTGTGGACGTCTGGAGAGCAGGAGATAAAGGCCACTCTCTGCATGTTTCTTTTCCCTTTTAGCTTGCCTAAGTCAGTCGCACTGAAAGCAGAGACCCTCCAAGGGGCTTTTTAGGGGTGAGACAGCAGTAGTTTTTGCTTGCTGATACAAAGTCATTCTGACTTTCTCCATGAAACTTCCAAGGTTTTTCCAGCATAAGGATGACTGGGCGCACACAACAACTTGCACCACAATGCTTGGCAAAGACACCAACTTTTGTTTAGTAGCGTCCAAAGGACTAATAAACCACTTAACATTTGCAATCAAATGTACAGTAAAGTTATCTGCAATAGCATTCGGCATATCAGCTTTGTCAGTTTTGTCACCTGACTGAACCCTTCACTGTGGTTGCTGCGGATGGGCTGGAAGTTCAAAGGCTTGCCCCTAAACAAAGGCTGAAAAGAAACACTCCTGCGCTGTTTACATGTATCAGTTATTCAAACAAAAGCAGGGAATGGCAGTAAATGACACTAGTTGGATAATTAGTATCAATAAGAAGAGTCATGGAAAGTGGAAAATGACGACAAAGCTAGAACCCGAGGTCACAGAGTGCTGGAATCCTGGAACTGAGCAATGAATGACCCTCACCTGACTGATTTCTTCGAAAGATGAGGGTATGTTGTTCCTTTTACTGCCTGCTCCAAGGACTAATTTGCTAATTATCTAGAAGCTGAAGCTGTTTGCAGAAACAAGAAGTTGTTATTTTTATTTTACTTCGTGGTTGAGCTGAGGTTCAGCTGAAAACCCCCCCAAACATAAACTCTGCACCATGGTGGAATCCAGTGCAAGATTTCTACAGGAGTTTCCCACGAGAAGCAAACAAGTACCTACTTGTTGACCAAATCTCTAGACTGAAGTACAGAAAGCACAAAAAGATACAGAACATTTTGTTACACAAACTGGCTGTTCTTAGCTTAACTTTGGAGCTGAAGCTCTCTGCATAATCATTATAGTCTCCTGAGTTACTCAAAGCATCTAACTCAGAGACCTCTCTTCCACTGAGCCCGAAGGGGGTCTTGGTTCATAGGTTACAGCAATACCTTCCACAAATACTTAGAAAATAATAAATATGCACTATAAAATAATAAAATGCACTATAAATTCATGCGTGACTGTACATATTTCATCTGCTATTTTGAACAAAATGGGTGTGGAAAGACAAATACTGGGGAAGTTACTCCTGACACTCAAAAAAAAAAAGAGATAGGCTAATTAAAGTAAACATACAAACCCTTAGTCATGTGAGTAATCCCTTCCGCTGCAAATCATTTTATTGACGTCAGGTGACGCTCCGTGTGTGAGGCAGGATTATGTATGTGACCAAGGGCTCGCAGGATTAGGTCCAAACATTATTGCAGAAAGAGTCCTCGTAGGTCTCCAAGATTACCTTAATTATTTTGACCTTTGTAAAGGACTCATTCCCTCCAATAAATTAAATTTCTTCTCTAGGCTTTCTATTACTTTTCTATTGGTTTGTAGTTATTTTCTTGCAGTCATAGTGATTGGAACAGCGACCTAAGGTTTAATTCAGCAACATAAGGTAACGCTGTTGCAAGAATAGCTTACACTAAACTCCTGATGCAAGTCTGGCTTTCGTTCACCATTACGAAGGGTCAGAGTTCATACGCTGTCTCACAGAGTTCAAGCAATGCCAGTATATCGCTATTTCCCTTGAACTGCTCGTTATAAGATTCCAGTGTCAAATCATTACATCATAAATGAAGAAATACGGCTTGCACAAAGCTTTAAAGCTTTTAATATATAAATGACAAAAAAAAGAAAGTCTCCTTTTCTCATGTCATTTCACTCATAAATGCCTCTATAGTAAAAAAAGATTCCCAGACAATGGGGCAATAGATGCAGAACTCCTGCAAAGCAAGCAGCTCTGCTGTGGCTCAGGGTCACTGTGTGCTTTACGATGTATTTCTCCTGACGATGGTAAAGCGCTAGTACTGCCATCCTCTCCTGATGCTTTTCATTGCAGAAACAGGTTGAAAGTGAGCGCTGGAGTCCTGCTAGCGAAGGGTCCCAGATGTGTCTGCTTGCCAGGAAATGCTGTTTTCTCTTGGATCCTTATTACTCCAACTTCTCCAAAGGTGGATTTTAGTGGTAAGACCCTCAGTGACAGCTTATATTTACACAGACCACTGTGAACCCTAAAATGAACACAGTCCTTTAGGCAATTAGATTGGTGTCACTGAATAAGACTGCAAAAGAATCAAGAACAAGTATTCAGGAGTTTCACTTCCAATCTATGTGGCATTTGATTTCATTTTTTATGTTGTTTTTTTTGTTTTGTTTTTTTTTAAAGTGTTAAAAGCTGTAATTCTGGCTCAAATGACAAGATTCTACATGTAAATGAGAAGGTAAAAAAACCCAACATAAAAGATACATGGCGAAAAATATTTCCAAATGTGGAAAACCTTTTGCAAGTAGCAAAGGACCCTCTTTTTCACCAAAGTCCAGGTTAATGAGGAATACTGAGTAGTTATGGTTTAAAACAATACCATTGGCGATACCTCTGGGACCCAAGCAGCAGTGCAGCAGGTCCACCCTAGGTTTAGGGATACTCACATGCATGCAGCAATACCGCTTGAGCAGTTGGCCAAATGTCTGAAGTGAGCTATTGCATTTTTGCAGGAGTTATTTGGTTATTTTCAGCTTTAGCAGATGAATCAGTGACCCTGTGTATCAAAGTCTCTAATGTTGAGTGGTTTTGTTTTCTTTCTAAAATGTTAAATTGAAACATCTATTCCATTCGCCAGGTAATCTTGCAAATTATTAACACTGAAATCCATAATAAAATAAATCATCAACAGCAAACCAGAAAGGTCTTACCAGGACAAAACCAATCATTTAATAAAAACCCAAGCATTAAACACTAAATTATTTCTTTCTAATTTCAGTTGCTTGTACTTCTAGTTAGGAAAATGTGATCCCACATAAAAAGCTTTCCCAGAAAAGCTCATCAGTAGCCCACTCACTAGCCCACATTTTGCAAGCTTGAGTTTCTCTGAAAATTGCAAACAGCCTCACTGCAGGAAGAGGAGAGCAGAGCAGGACAACAAATCTCCCAAAATCTGTGATGTTTATAGCATTTCATCTCAATGTAATCGATCGAAAACTGATCACAATGTTCTTTCCCTTCCTCCCTCAATAATATTGTTTAAGTTCAGCTAACATCAGTTCAGAGAAACTGTTTATAGACGATTTTTATGGACTTGTGCTTCAGCTGAACTCATAAATTCTTCCCAAAGACAGCACGGCTTATCAGCAGAGTAACCCCATGAGAGATTCCAATGCACTATTCTAAAAGAAAGCATCGGACTCAGAAAGTATTTTCCTTCTGGGCCCAACACAGTCATTTATATCGATATAACAAAGACAGCATTTGCTGTGAGAAAAGCCTTCACTGTATTATGAACACAATCAATTAGGGCTGGTTGTTTGGCATTCCAGTTTCATATAGGCCACTAAAATAAATCTGCAAACATTTAATTTGTTTGAACTCTAACTATTTGTTCTTTCTCTAAGGACATTAATGCAGTAAGACCGAAAACTCCCACACATACCTCTGCTTCCTTCTGTTTACCTTTTAAAAATAGAAAAGAGTCTGATTAGGAATGCCCTGTGCAGGGCTTTCAGTGTCAGCCTGCCACACTTCAACAAGCTCTTTAGGGACAGACAAAAACCCTAAAAAGTTAAGACAAGGCTCCAAACAGGATTTAAGAGAGGGTTGCATAACACTTGTGGTTTGTGAGAAATACACCTCCAGTGTGGCCACTTCCACCCCGAGTACTCTGTCTGCGAGAGAAGCCAGCGTGGGATTGTCAGCGACTTGACACAAACTGAGCTCCTGTTGGCTGTCCGTGCCTGGTCCTCACTCCAGTCACTTATCTGCTATTCATGATCAGCATCTCCATAGGCCTAGAGCCAGCAAATGTGAAATGGTAGGTACAGAAAATGAACAGGAGCTTCAGCAACCAGACACAAGCCTTTCAGGACAACCCACCTTACAAACACTGAAGAAATGGACACCAGGGCTGGTTTTTCATTTGCAGAGCCATTGGCGATCAGGAAGTACCCACTGCCATGTTAGCAAACTCTTATGTCAAACTTTGTCTAAGAAGGGGAAACAGTGAAGACCGCCTTTCAAAGGGTGGCGTTAACATTGATTTACTGCCCGATGTATTTGCATAACAGCTAAAAGCAGCAGTATGTTAGAGGTTCCATCTGCAGATTAAGGGATTTCCTCTGTAATCCTCAGTTTGCTTTAGATTTGCACTTATGTAGCAAAAGGAATACCTTCATATAACTAATTAAATTTACATTTTTGCAACAGTTCACTTCCCCTCATGAAAAAAGTTTTCCAAGATATCTTTCTTTAACATAACAAATGTTGATATATTTCCTAAGACTGAAAGCCGCACGTATTTTGCCTTTCTCTCTTATCTGACTCATACATGTGGCCTATGTAATGTGTCATGCCTTTTACAAAAGTGAATTTTTAATCAACTGCAGTCTTAGTGACCTCCTTTGGAGCATTCAAAGTACAGCCCAGGCTTGGTTTACACATTGATAGGTCACTGCAGAACAAGATCACTGAGCCATGGAAGTGTTTCCGCAAGAAACTGAGCCAATATCATATGTTGCCAACAGTCGATCATATTGAAAAACATCCTGAGCATGCATGGTAACGAGCTTTTCTAGCTGAGCCTGGTCCGGACCCCCTCCGGACAGTCAGCAGGCTGTTGCAGGTAGATCTAGCTGTGCCGCACACGATTTTCTCTGGATCCCAGCTGAATCCAGTCCCTGTTTCTCCTCAGAGGTCTTTCAGGCATGCCTGAGCACAGACCTCTTGTCCAAGAGCTTTCTATAGACTTATGTACCTACAGTCAACTTCGGTTCCCAAAAAACAGAGGCTCCAACACCGACACTATAGGGTTACACACACACTTGGCTCTTCAGGCGTCTGGCAGCAGATGTATCTTTGATACTAGTGGGAGCTACTTTGTCTGTCACAGCAGGCAATCAACTGATGTACACCTGACAGAGGGAAAGCTGTTGGTGGAGAGTCAGCCTCACTTCCTACCACCCGGAGATGTAGGAACTACTAAGGAAAGGTGGTTAGGCTGCAACACCGAAGGAAAGGAAGCAAGGCAGAGGACATGCCAGGCAGCAGTGACATGCAGCACCCGCTCCCAGGCTGGGAGCAGCGGGAGGTTCCCACGACATTTGGAAATTGCTTCTTTCTGGCAGCCTGGGAGCCAGAACTGAGCGGCCCTAAGGACACCCCAGGCACCTCGTGGGGGAATGGCTGCCTGGTTTGTCCTTAGGCGGTTGTACTCCAGGGAGAAATGGAGAAGCAGCCAGGCATGTAAAAAATGTATAATAAAACCCATAAAAATGCCTATCTATTCTAGCAAGAAGTGTTATTAAAACAAGTGACACAAGCATAAATAGATAGACCTACACAAAGGCATGGAAAAAGATAAGCACAGACTCCTCGAAGTCAATCGGAAATTTGCTCTTTCTGCAGCTATTGTAGATTATTCCATAGCTGTTCCTGGACACTGTTGTAATATTTCTCTCTTGAACGCAGCCTAAGCAGAAATATGGTTTCTTCTGTTTATTGGAATAATTTCCACAAACCACTACCAGGTTTATTTTATTTTATAGAAGTTTATACAAGGCTACTCTCTACAGCTAGGTAGAGAGATGGATGGAAATCTTGTACTTCCATGTCTTTAACCAGCTTGCTGCTAGCTACTTTCAGAATGTCCTGAACATCTGATGAATGGCAAAAATCCAGAGCACTAAATAGAACTGGATCTACTTCAATGCTAATTGAACTGTGCTACCTACCACCACTTGTTTTGTATACAATAGATAAGTAGTACAAATAGTCATGTGGAGTTACTATGGGAATAGTCTATTTCTGTCACCCTGCTCAAGGCTGCACAGAGCGTTCCCTCAGCTTCACACTTAACCTACTCCTTGTGCCAATGTTGTGTTGATGTTTTTAGTCACCTGAAATACATTTGTTTTAATGACCCGTATCCTGATGTCAACCTGGCCACAAAATAAAGAAGTTCACAAGAAACTGCTGGGAAGCAGAAGGTACGAGTTCAAAGACAAGAATTTCTGTTTGGCCGGGATTAAGGCCATGCTGGCAGGCTTCCAGGGAGCAATGGTTGCATCTTGTTTACACAAAGCTGAGCAGACAACCCCCTTCTGCCACACGCATTTGAAAGCTTGCTATCAAGAGTGCTGCCTGCCTGGGGAAACAAGGCAGGCAGAGACCTGTCCTCTGGAAAGGTCATTCTTCCCATAGTCGGGAGGACGGCTGAGAACTGCCCCTCCTCTGCATGTTTTGTTTTCAGTTTGAATCAAGATTACACTCTTGAAAGCATCAGATCTGCTCCCAGAACTTGTAAACACTCATATTTCCTTTTAAATATTTACAGAAGAACAAAAACAGAACAAGTTTTGGTCTCTTTGCCCCAAAAGTGTGTCCAGCCACCATGCAGTTATAGCACTCATGTAGCCTTGGACTTGCCTCACTCCCGTCAAGGACACAGCTTTGCGCAGAGCTTTCTGCAAAGGGCTGGGCTAAACCATTCCCTTATTTTACACAGATCACTGGATGGGGCCTGTCCAACAGAGTACAATATGTGTTGTGACCTTGCAGAGATGTGGCTGTTTACCTAAGCTTGCTAAAACAGGATTTGGTCTGCAGCATGTTGAGCAAACACACCACTGTCTTTAAAAAAAGGGTAAAAGGAAATCTGAGGTAATGTATCAGTCAGCCAACCTTTAATCCCTTGAAATCTCATCCACAAACAAATATAAAACAAGAAGACAGGTTAATTTGAAAAAGGCAACAAGTTATGTCAAAGTAATGTACTTACTTTCTTAGGTTGGACAAGGGGTCCAGTGGCAGCAGGGGAAGCCGCAGAGGTTTCTTCCCCTGACTTGGTAGGGCCCATTCCCATGGGACATTCTCCTAAGGAGCTACTGCCTGGAGTGCAGCTACCAAACCATGGGTGTGCAACGCGCTGAAGACAACTCCTCTCCAAATGTGGCTACCAACGGAAGATTTAATATCAAACCTGAAGGGTATTGCAGGTGGGATCATATCATTTAGGGTGAGTCTAGAAGTCGTATCATAATGCAATGACTGGGATGAGAAGAAAGTTTGTTTACAAAATTTGCAAAGCGACTGAAGGTGCTTTGGAGGACAGGGTCAGAACTCAAAGTTGTCTTGATAAATTGAAAAGTCAGTCAAAAAGCAAAGAAACAGGACCCTAAAGAGACTGCCTCATCTACCCTCTGGCCCACAGGATCGGTTCTGTCAATACCATTGCTTCCAGCTGTCAAACTTCTAGTTGTGATGTTTTACAGGATTGGCAAATACTGTTGCTTTTTGGGTAACAGTAAGCAGAGAGAGTTTGCTGTTATATGCCAGTGAATTCATCATTGCAACATGGAGCTGATTTGCCAAAATCAAAGACAGTGCAGACCCACCAAGATGCACACTGCTAGCACCTTCCTTGTGTGTGACGTTTCCTCCAAGCACCTGCACAAATCTGACTAATCCTGCTCGTTTTTTGAGTCAAAGTGACGCCCTGCTTATCAAGGCACTTGATCCAATCAGTACATGTCATCTCAGCGCAGTCAACAACCACTCCCCTCCGGTCTTTCAGGAAGGCCTTTGTGCAGCTAGCATCTCCTTTGATCCCTAAGCGCTCAGCTTTGGCAAAACAGCCGCATCACCCGGGTCAAGCCAGGTAATCTGAATCCGTAGATCTGTTACCTTGCTGCTGTTTCAAAGAGCATTGTTTGGGAGGCTCCTTCTTAGGCATTGCACTGCGCTGGCTGATAGATTTCCTCCCTTTGCCCAGGCCTTAACCATCTAAGGGAATGCACAAGATGATTAATTTTTTCCCCTTTGTTTGGTCTTCCTTTCTTGTACTCCCATTTCTTTTTTCCCCCTCTATTCTCTTTCACTCTCTCTTCCTCTTTCTCTCTTCCTTCTTGTACATGCACATGCCCTGCCCATGTCCACCATATACCTTACCAGCCACAGTTAACAATAATTAGCCTAGAATGTTAAAGAATCAATTACTCAGACTGATGTTCCATGAGCCCCCGCAGGCAAGCATCCCATTCCCCATTTTCAGGGATGTCAAAAAGTCAATGCTTTAAAAGCCCACAGGTGTTCCTGGCAAATACTATAATCCCATTACAGATGGGATTTCTATTCAATTGGAAATCAACAAGGCCGCAAAACAACACTACACCTCTGCCCCCAAGTCACACCGTCACCTACCACTACTCCTGCTTAACATCTGTATAAGTTATTAAAGATGCTGTGCAAATTCGACCACACAAGACTCTGATCCTATATGTATCTATAGCAGGGTGACATATAAACATAAGCATTTCCACATTGGCCTGTTGTTATGGTCCAACCTTTTGTAGGTAAAAGAGCAATTCAGCTGCTGTCATCTCGAGGTGACTAATAATTTGTCAGTGAGAGCACTATCGGGAGTGCTAATCGCGCAGGAGAAGGAAGGCTGGACTAAGATCAGCCTTCTAGTAATCCACTGTTGAGCTCCACTGGACTGACATCTCACACTAGGTCACTACTGACTTAGCAGATGGAAAATCATGCGAAAGTGTCCGTATGAATTTGAACTCTCTCCAGTTGCCAAAGTGGAGAAAAAAATAGGCAATATAAATCACAGAAAGAGCTTCTGAAGGTTCTGCAGCTGGAAGCTTCCCAACAGAAAAGCAGGCTTCCAGACGCTTCAAAATACACTGAGGTTTGCATCAAATAAGATTTTAGCAAAAACTGAAAGATAATCGGATTTCTATTTAAATCTTTTCTTGCCCTCAAATATAATGAAACTGTCAGTTTGTCACTTCACCTCCCTCTCTTTTCCCAAAAAAAAACCTTTTCCAGCTGTCTTTTCAGATCTGTAAAAGTAATGATGTCAAAAGGAAAACATGCAAAGAAAAACATGTAAGAGACCTAAATGTCATTGTGTGAGCCTCATCCAAAAGAGAAAAAATTAGAGCAAAGGCAAGGAAGAATGAAGAATGCAAGAAAAATAATTTTTAAAAAATATTAATTTACAAATGTAAGACTATCCAATTCACTTCAGACAGTTGTTTTATCATGAAAATTCACACAGGAGAGTAAAAGTTTCCACCAAGAATTCTTCATTCATACTTCAGCAGAAGAAAATTGATTTTTCAGGGTCCCTTAGTCACGAACCGCTATGCCCAAGAAAAGAGTACATAGAATAAAGCCTGTCATATCCTCTCACCTTACTCCATCGGATACAAGAGAAGTTCAGATTTTTTTCTTGAAAGCTTCCAAACCATGCATCACTGCTATTGCTAGTGTTCGATTACGCAATCTTCAATCAACAGGCAACAACCACTACTTGTTTTCTTTATCTTTCTTTCTAGTTTAAGAAACTAGGGAGATTTGGGAGAGCAGTGTGAAAGTGCAAATCTAGGAGTAGATTTACAGCAAATCCCTCTCCAGATCTTTCACTTCTACTTCAGTTTTTAGGCATTGGATCCTGTTTTCACCTATTTTATGATACTGCTTTGGAATACATCTTTTTTTAGAAGAAAAATAAGAACAGAAGCTGATCTTTGTCTAGGAATAGTCATTAAAAAAAAAAAAAGGGCTAGGAAAGGTTAAAAAAGTCAAACACGGAAAACCCATGAGCTTATCTTAAAATACAGATCAGCGAGACCTTGCTGGTGTGATTTGAAGTGGTGAAATTCTTACAGAAGTTCCACTGCATCAATGGAAATATTTATAGCAGCTTTTGGTATTTCTACTAACTTCCTCTTAACCAAACCAGTGAGCTGATGTTAGCAGCAATGCAACTTCTTCCAAATACACCCTTCTGAGTATGAAAATCCATCTGCTGATCAGGATTTGCAAATATACATATATATGTATATTTAAGTATACATATATTTATGTATAAATAAGTAGTCTTAGCAGACCCTTATTACTGAGGTAAGGATTAAGCTACAACGGGAAGATCTTCCCCATCTTTTTGGTAGTGCTTTTTTTCAGTTAAATCTTAAAATACTGTGTACCTGGCAAAAGACAAATAGTTTAGGTAGAAATTTTAATTGTTTAAGAAGATACTCAGAGAAAAAAACTGATATTCTGCTACGTGCATCTAAATTCCCATGAGGACACAATCCTTGTTCATAGTAAATATGAGACACTTCCCTCTGTGTTAGAAGTAAATTACTTCAGACATGATTAAGAGTATCCACACAGTAAATTATTTGACTTACTTCAGAGCAGCTTTCCCACCTGGGCAAGTCCTAGGTTTCACTATGTTTACTCTTCTTCGTGTGGGCAGTTTCAGTGGGGTTTAAAAAGATAACTGGTATCTCTTTTGCTAGAGGTATCTCTTTTTTTGCTAGAGAATCTTTTTGATTTTACTAGAGCAATTTTCCCCTTGAATATGATGAACCCATTTTCTAAGCATTGCACTACTTTCCTTATGTGGGTTGCCTTGGAAACACAGGCAAAAATTAATTTTCTTAACCAGACCATTGATCTCCTCTCCCTTATATACTTATACTGTATTACAGCTGCAAGTGTTCTGCTCCACTGAAACTGAAAGCTCGCTTTCATCTCATCAAAATAGTTGCTATCAGTAGGTGCTACAGATATGATTCTTCCATTGCTATGCTTCATCCATGCTTAAAACACTAGCACAGAAAAAAGATCAATATGCACATCCAAATCTTCAGAAGTTTTGGGGAAAGAATGCACTTGGCAATTTTCAACTGCTTGATCCAGCAAGCATTTTTTTTCGTCTGCTATTTCACTTGCCTTTTGCCCTGCCCTTTCCTTCCTGTTAATAACCTTACGAACATGACTAATTGGAAAAACCAGCATTTGATCTTAAACTCCACAGATTTTCACACTGGGTTGACTTTGAATTGGACACTGAATCTGACCCAGCACGTGAAAGCAATTTATGGATGGCACTGACTATATTTCTATTTGGAGCAGAAAGAAAGACCTGGAAAAGGCCAATATTTCTAGTTAGTCAAGTAGCTGCAAACAAAAGCTTTTTCTACATTACCAGTTTAGTAAGCATGATGGAGCAACAGCTTAAGACTCCTTCCAAAATGCGCATTTCAGAAACCATGATATCTATTATCTGACTTTCGTCAACTTGCCTAAAAAGGATTTGTAGGTTGTCTGCTCAGTGCAGAAGGCTACAGAGAAACAACTGTGAATAAGATGAGTATCTACATCAGTTGCCCATAAAACAGCACACAGAAGATCAGAATTTGCACCGAGCATGCCCAATGCCATTTCAATCAGTAGAGTTAACCAAAAATTGGCACTGAAACTGAATTTGTCCCAAAGCTCACATCTTTAATTTCATGGCTAGCATTAGGATTTGTAATGATGACTCACCAAATCCATTATTATATGTCCATGTTAAAAACTGAGGACTAAAAAGGAAAAAGAGGCAAGAGGAAAATCACTGAGATTTAGCCTCTGTAGGGCTACAGAATGCACAGGGAAAACAGAAACAAAATACAAACACTTTGCTATTATTTTGGGCACAGTAGTATATAGATGAGCATTTACGTTAAGAAGTGTATGTAACCTGTATCTGGTGAGGGACACCTGGAAGAACTAAAAGAAGCAGGGCAAACAAACAAACTCTGCTGCAAAGCTAGTCCTGCAGTCTTGTAAAATGCAGGCCTTAAGCACAGCAGTGGAGCTCAAAAAGTTCAAAGTCAGTTAACTATTTTTAACCGTTTAATGTTAAGCAGTAGGAGATCTTATTCCAAGTAAAGATTCATCCATGTTGACCATTTCTGATGTAACAAATGATAATTCAGTGGGAAATAACAGTTATGTAGACACCTATGTGTTCACTTCTTACTCTTCAGTCTTGTGTCTTAAGAGAATTCAAGCAGAGTTTAAGTGAAGCAAGGCAACTGGGAAGCTGCTTAACCTGTCACTAGGAAATATTGTACTCTAGATTCATAAATAAATAAAAAAATGAAAACCAATGTGAGGTGACTAAATGGAATCAAATGATTCTCTGATTTTTAAATATGAATGTAACAAAATCCCTACACTTGTGTGACATCCATTTAATTGTAACGGGTATTGAACTGCAATGGCACACAGGGTAAAAGTGCTCCATTTTACGCAACTAGGACACACAAATAAATATTTTACGAATGGTATTAGGTACTTTGTGAAACAATCTTACTACAGGATGATGTTCATACACTGAACATAGCTCATTAGTGCCCATGCCCCACTCTTTGCGCTATCTCCCAATATAGCTACTGGCATGATGATATCTCCAAGCCCTACAGTGCCCCAGGAAATACAGACACAGAAAATATTAGTGCATTTTTATTGATTTAGAGGCAGCAGTGGCAAACCAGCATTGACAGCTGGAGATGAATGTAACCTACATCTGGCAAGGGACACATCGGAAAAATAAGAGAACTGGGGCCACAAAAAGCCAATCTCAGTTAGGTTTTATTGACCCTGCTGCATAAACAGACCAGATAGTAGCATTAGTGTAGAGCTCTAAATGCATTTTTTTCTTTGTTTGTTTCCCAAAATGTCCATGGGAGCAGAGATACCAAGAATATTACATCCTAGCTACATGTGCAGCACAGCACAAAGCCAACCTTAACACACTTAGAACATGGAACAAGCCTAGAGACTAGCTGAAGAATAGTCTGGGCATAGGGTTGAGCAACTTCTGGAGAAAAAATAACAAATACATGCTCCAAAATTAATCTTAGGAGAAGAGCTTTCATCACCTTCCACAATATTTTCAAATGTAAACTCTGTTTTGACTATGTGTTCCCTTATTGCGCTTACCAAAGGTAGAGTCGTTCACCAATTTTGCTGTCAATAAAAATGGCATTTCTAAGTGGCTGTGTATGGTATAAGAGGTATTTTCTTTGAGAGAGGACTGGCAAAAAAAGCTTTAAAGAAGTACTGAGTTTACAAATGTGTTTTTGGATAAGAAGAGGCTAACATTCCTAATTAAAAATGGCACAACAGGAGATGCATACACAGATGAAAATTTTAGATTCATCATTATGTGAGGAACAAGTTTTATGACCAGTGCAGAGAGACTATCAATTAATTTTGTCTACCAAGTGAACTCTCATTGATCAAAAATCATGCCAAACTGTCATTAAGACAGTCATATGGCCAGGTATTAGGGAAAAGCCAAGAGCAGAAGTGGTGATTTGCTGTTATAGATAGTGATGGTAAGAGATATTTAAAAAAATACCTTAACATGCAGGCCAGCAAGTGGAGTCTGGAAGAGTCACTGCCACTACCTCACAGACTGTGGGGAACAACTGACGAGCTGCAGCCAGCGTGTTGCTGAAAGCAGGTGAGGTGTTTGAAAACAGGCACTGAAAGAGTTACATACAACAGCGCTGTGCACTATCCCCTGCTGGTACGGAAATTAGCAGGAACACATCAGTTGCCATACAATTTATTTGATCAACCATACAGGCAAACTAGTTTACACCTAATGTAAACATGGAAGAGATGCTCACCAGGCAGCTGCAGCAGAGAGTAGGGAGCACAAAGGCTGGGTTTTGCTCTTGTAGAGAGCCACAAAGGTTTTAATCTAAGCAGAAATTTGAACTGCAATGAACTTCTTGAACCTGATACATAAAGTGCTCTTGGTTTCTGTGGACTTGGGTATAGGCGGTCTTCATTCTTTAGAGACGCAAAAGGTCTCAGACAAGACATGTGATTTTCCATTCTACATCTGGAGCAAGCTGTGCTTTTCACCTTGTAGAGGAGTTCTATCAGGAAGCTGAATCCTGCCTTTTTTTTAAAGCATTCTTTTAATGACTTCCCCCTCATATTTTCCAGTAGTTTTGCCCCCCCAGTGGGAGGTGCACTTCTACTGACATCCATTCTGACTCATCCATCCACGAGTCTTACAGCACTGGCCACATTTCACCTCAAGCACAGCGAGTAAGGTATGATACATCAGGTGTACTACAGCCTTTTGTCATGAAGAAATAGCATGGGATGAAGCACTTCTAAAGCATTTATTAAAGGGCAGCTCTTTTTCCAACCTTGCAAGGAATACTATTGCTACTTTGAAGCATGGTTTTAAAGCAAGCATTCAGCAACAGATTTTAGCCACATGACTATGGAAAATAAATACCATATTTAACCATTTAACCACACTGAAAGAATCTTAGAAAGAAGAAGAAAAAAAAGCTATAAAAAATTTCTCTCTGCTGCAAGGCTGTTGGTTAAAAGATCTTACTGCTAAGAAATGAAGTTTTCATGCTGTAATTCATCTTTTTATTCCAACTGTTTTTCTTCAAACTGGAAGCGCTGCTGATCCCTTCCACTGCTCTGAGGTGTGTTAAACATGCCAGCTTGCCTTTCTTTGTAGCTGTTGCAGTTGCAGCCACTGTCAGAACTTTGCCTCAAACAAAAGCTGGCAAATTCTATTTCCTTAATTACCTTGCGGAGATACTTTAAGCATAAAGCACCAATTTCTTGGCAATATTAGCATTTTCAAGAAATTACAGTAATGGTTATTTAGAAATCAAATATAGAATCACACTATCTAGAAAGCAATGCTAGAGCCTGATTCTGATATTGTACTAATAAAAATTACCCTGGTGGTAGCTCTTTAATGCCACCGACTTCTGGAGGACTGTAGATGACTCACACAAAGCACAAGATCAGAATCAGGAATTTAAATCAATGTCATGACCAGCTATCAGAAAATCCCTTGTACTTAACAGGTAGACAATGTTTTAGCTCTTCAGACTGCTTGACATACACATGAGATAACACACGCAATAATCCTGTGAGCAGTAAGGAGCGTTACTCATCATGCATTACAAATGTGGAAAACAAAAGCAGCAGTAAGTACTAAAGTTTACCCACACTGAAGCACCACAGACAAGCCATGATCCTGTCCCATCCTCTACAAAGCATTTTAACTATGACTTCAGCTGACAACTTCATACAAGTTTAGGCCAGTAGTAGGAAGAAAACTCACCAATTTTCTAGTTTTTGCCACAAAACCATACTATGACTGCGACTGAATCTCTGGTGCCGATACTTGCACAGAAAGTAAGGTAAGAGCTCAAAAAGCACAAACAGGAAGGGAGAAGGGAATCCAGTATTTGATATCTGTGATCATTTAATACTGGAAGACATAGCTCTTCCAAATAAGGGCAATTAGAGACACTGAAAAGATTCAGAAACAGAATGGTGAAATTAGGAAGCCTTCCTGCCCGCAGTGCTAACGAGCTCGCCAAACAACTTTTCAGGAGACCAAAATCGGCTCATTTTCTCATCCATGCTGACAGGAGGAAGCTCTTTGTGTGCAAGCTCAAGCAGCCAACACAACAAGAAGGATGAGATTCTTTGCTTGCTGTAGCCCCTTCTCTTTCTTTCAGCAAGCAGCTGTAGGGTAAAAGGGCCGTCAGCATCCTCGGATAGTGCCTGGCCCACCAGCATGACTTCTCTTTCTGTGTTGCTGCACCTTTCAGGACTTGAGACGAATTCCCCACAGCTTCTGTCCTTGCTGAAATCCCCACAAGAAGCACCTTTTTTCCACCTCGCAACACTCCCTGCACCAGCTGCCATCACTGCTGACAGCTTCTGCCACTGCCAGCCTTCCCCTCACATACGACTTTTCTAACCACACCTCATACTGGCCCAGTATGTTCCTGTAGTCATAATATTTCCTCCATACACTTCAAATAATTGTGCCCTGACCCATTCTTAGGGACTTCCTCCAAATTTTTTGAAGGCTTCCCTACCTGTAGCACAGGTATCTACTGCTGTTCTGATGCCTTCCAAGGTGACCAACAGCCCTTGCCTGCGTATTCTGTGAGTCGCAAGACCAGCATTACAACCTCCCATCAAGCTGTGGCATTCTCCTTTTGTAGTAACTCATCCTCCCATTTCCTCAGCTGCATCAAAATTCTTGCCCATCAAACTTTAGGGTTTTTTGTAGTTTCTTTAATTCTGTTTTTTGGAACGAAAAAAGGCTACTCAAGAAAGGACCTCATATCCTATGCCCTGTGGCAATGCTGCACCAGCGTTCAGTGTATAACTCAGGCAGGTACGCTGGCCAGCAGAAAACATCAAAACAGAAGCTGCTGTATATTTTTCCTTTAGTTTTCTTCTGTTCAATAGTCCCAAAGAATTTTATGGGATGCCTGTGTGTACAAATGCTGGAAGTAATTAGAATCAACCCTACAACTCCAAAAAATTGTTACTTCTCTGGTCTTCAGTAAAGATGTGAAAATGAACATCCTAAAATATCAAAACATGGTCCTCAAAATAAGTATCAAAAAGATCAGATTCCTTACAGGTCCTGCTGTTTGTAATTAGGCTGCATATTGTCATCGTGCATCCACTTACACTTTTGGAAAAGTCTTGCTGGCTGCACCACCCGCACAAATTTCACAAAGATCTCATTTGAGCAACTAATGTAAGAGCTGAGAAATGGAAGAACTTTGTGGAACTTACGCAGTTTCTTACAGTATTTTCCTTTTTTTAGTCTGCATTTCAGAGAAGGTTGTTTTAAGATTTATGCATATATTTTTACATTCATGGCAGCAAGACATCAAATTAACATGTGCACAAGTCTTTTCATTATTACAGCCTACCAGAAACTGATATTTACTGCCGTACGTTTTCTGGCATGTCTATCTGCTATGGAATTAGTTGGGTTCATTAAAGAGCCCATTAAAAAACACATCACTGTCCATTAAACTCCTTTAACTGCTTTGATTATCACAGAAATTGCAGTTGTTTCATCCCTATTAAATTCTTGAGAACTTGTTCATGAGAGTAGTTTAATAGAGGCTGACAAACTGTGAAGATTTCAAAGATATTCTAAGCATTAGATTATTTACATCCCTAAGAACACTGTGCTCCAGACAGTGAAATTAATTTGAGCTGGCTTGCCCTGCATTTTTTTCCAGCTTCTCAAGAGATTTTGCTAGCGGGTTTAACAATATCAAGCTGGTAAAGAACAAACTACCACAAGATTTGTAGAATAAAAGTTCAGGGAATTAGATTAATTTGAAATAAATGAATTATAATGCAAAGAATAAAGTGAAAAAAACCTTCCCAAAATAGTGATTTTCCTACCAGACAGTAAGTCCCAATACGTAATTGCTTTTTTCTCTCCATAATGTCTTTGCAAACTATCATTGGACTACTTTTGCCAGCTATAGGTAGAGCTGGGAAGGATCTAAGAAGGTACACTCTCATACTCAAAATCAGACCACATTCACCTAACATTTGATATTGAAAGTCTGCAGAAGCATGCCATAATATCAAATACATTTTAAAATTGTCCCTCTCTCACGAAGAAGAGCACACCAAAGCTCTTTTAGAGTGAGAGCTTCACCTGGAGCAGCAGCAGCAACAGTCCTAGAGCCATCATTTCCACTGAGTTCCTTCAGGTGCTATGTATGGGCACCCAGCCTTTCCAGTTGCAAGGAACTTCCCACAATCAGCACATCCCTCAGCTTTCACATAATGCATTCCGATTGCCTCATACACCGTATTTCTCGTATCCCTGATAACTCTCATCACTTGCCTCTGGACTGTTCGCATTGGGCTACCTCATTCTCTAAATGCATATTGCAAACACTGAAAACTGAACATCTCTTTTGACTTCAGGCCTTGCCAAAGGCAAAAGCTGCTGCCCCGAGACCACTAAGCAAGTTTTTGCTATGGAAAGAAGAGACCCAGACCTTAGAAGTTTAGACTGAAGGCAAAGGAAGTTATGATCAATCCTGTAGTGACAGAATGACAAAAAAAGAAACACTAATATTGCTTTTCAGTTTCAGATTTCTATGATTAATCATAAGCGTATTAACGTATTTTCAATAACTTGAAGTATCTCGTTAATTATCCATTACAAAGCATGTGTAATTGCAGATGGCACAGCTCTGTTTCACATATTCTGTGTTACACAACGATGATTATAGTGACCCCAAACTGCCACAACAAGATATTTAACATTAATTTCAGGCCAAATGTAAAAAAGAAATTAAGATGCCTAAAGATGCAGATTGAAATCATTCAAACTATTAAAGCTAATTAAATTCAGCACGCATATGCAAGTGTGATCTTGTAAATAGTTGTAATGAAAAATATTATTCATTAATTTGGGAATTATTACATCAACTTTTTGAACAGCTACAGGAAAATGGGCACAGTAAGAACTAGGGTTTAGATGAAGACTTTCATAAAATCAACTCAGTGGTTGGCAGCTGAGGGTAGCCAAGTCTCAGGAATTATTACAAAAGCAATAGAGCATGAAACAGAAAATAACATGATGCCATTACATACATCCATGGTTCTCTTACACCAAGTACGTGTGAAGCTTCAGTCAAACATAAAACATTAAGAATGGAAAAGGCTCGTAAGAGAGCAATGAGGATGATTCAATGTATGAAACAACTTCCATACGAGGCAAAGACTAGATATTTTAGATGTTTATGTACTCTTGAATAGCCTGGAGGAGGTGAATAAGAATCAACTATTCATCTCATGCACTGCTTCTTGCGCTGGAAGAGAAAGTGAAGCTAGCGCAAGTCAGGTTCAGAAGAAACCAAGGCTGGTTGTTCTTTCCAAAGCACTTCTTCAAACGCCTTTCAGGCTAATGTAAATTTTGTGCAGCTACAGCATCCTTTGGTGAACAGTTGTACAGGTCTACCACAAGCTGTGTAACGAACTGTCTCCTTTCGTGTTGTGGCTGTGAAGTTCTACTCAATTGACCCTCACAGATGTCATTCTGTACCTTTGTTGCCCTTTTCCTTTGTTGTCTTTTCCATTTTTAATAAGCAAAAAGCTTACAAGAGATCGCAAGGCAACTGGACAAATGCTTAGGAAAGAGCTGCAGTTGGGACAGCAAAATTAACAAATCCCATCAGCCTTGCCTGAAAGTGGCTGCGAGGTGAGAACAGGCAGAGGAAGAGTAGGAGAGGGAAAGGCATCACATACACTTACCATATTTTTACTTTTTTCTTGGCATCCATCCAATTCTGGTCAATATTGGAGTCAAAGTAGTGGGCCATGCGAACCCTTGGTCTGAATAAGCATGTCCGTTCTGATGACGGCTAAATCAGAGTTAAATTTTTAAAAATGTATTCAATATGCATTTACCCCCAAAAAATGTATAGCATTTACTGTTCTGTCTTGAGCTGATATGCTTGGAGCACCGTGCTAAGTCAGAGCTAGTAATTAGTAATTGGTAAAGAATTTGGATAGCATTGGGAATCTCGCTGTACAGTTTATGATTATCAAGATGTTTTGTGAAGGTGCATTCTCATGACTCAGTTTTCCAGGATATTTTTTTCCTTCAGGACTCCTGTAAGTTTGCCGTGATGACTCATTCCTGCTATTTATTCTTTGTGCTAAGGGCACAGCTGTTTTGTGAGAACACTCGACCAGACTGATGGATTATCACCAAGATCAAAGCAAAAGGGCTGGACAGTTTCACCCTTTCACACAGTTTTAACGTTCTTAGGCAAACTGCCCATAAACTGATCTAAAAGACACAAACCAAGTCACTCCAGATTTTGGGGTATGTCCAATATCCTGACACACAGACATTGTTAAGAGACATCTTACTCCCTATCTTTGATAAAGCAAAGGCCAGGAATGTGTGATGTTGTGTTGTAAAAAAGCTGATAAGCACCCACAGATGCTTCCTGCTTGATATTGCCAGGGTTCGGAAGAGCCCTCCGTATCAGGAGCAAGACCTGACACTGGCAAACAAATTCTTTTATCTTTGCTGATATTTTGGTTCCTTTGATCCTCTTATTTCAAATCTGGATCCAAAAATTCCCATTTTATCTTTATTTTAGGTTCCACTGAGAGAAAACAATCTTTCAAAATCCATGAAACAGTGATGAAACGTTGTATTCTGAACACATTTTTGCAAACCCAGCAGCATTCAGAGGGCAAGCTTGGGATCAAGAAGAGGACTACTGCCCTTGCCAGCATTTTTAAAGAAAACATGGTTCAGCACCGTAGCAATATAGGCTCAAAGCCTGTTGACCTTTTTTGCCCCTCGCCCTGCCCAGGACAGGTTCATTTTAAGGACCAGACCTTACAGATCTTAGGACTCTCCTGCTCAGATTTACTTGGCCATTTTCACACCAAGAATTTCCACATTCAAAAGAGGAGTGTGAACCAATGCTTCAGTGTTTTTCTATCAGGAAATCAAACACTTTTGCTCAGTTCTTATATCTGCAAGGCCATTTGCTACATTAGCTTACACGCCAGTTTGCTGCATTTATAAATTCCTCCGCATGGCAATATTTGGGGAGCAGCAGGATGAAAACTTTCCATTGACAAACAAGCTCTCTATAATCAGGAAGTTAGTAAAACCTTGCCATGGAACAGCAACATAACCGGCACAAACACTTCTACGTTTCAAGACTGTGATAAACAAGAGAATTTCTAGACTGAAAAAGGGAACAACTGACAGAACAAAGTGAACAGAAAATATATTTACTGAATGCCCTTTGGAAACTTCCTTCCTGTGAGACTGGACACGGAGTCACCACCAGTCACTCACAGTGAGCCAATTGCCATTACATACAAGTCAATGGTAGCAGCATGGACCTCATAAAATAGAGGCTGTAAATTAAATTCTTGCAAGGTTTCGTCAGATTCCTTTATTTACAAGGAGATGAAAACAAGTGAACCAAGCTTAAACGCATCAGAAGCAAGACATTATTTCTAAGATAAACCTCAGCAAGTGACATCGCAGAGGAGAGACTCCACCGCAAATCCAATTTACATTGTCTGATCTTCTCCAGAGACAAACACTCTTAATTCCTGGAGAGGTAACCTCAAAGCAGTTTACGAGGCTGATCACCTTGTCTTTGTAGGCCAGCCATCTTTACTAGCCCCAAGAGCTATGATACGAACCTTATCTGTAAATTTGGGTCACTAGTACTTTGTGTTACTTATTCTGAAGTTATTTATTCTGCTTCACGGACAAGCAAAGTGTGCATGGAGACCAACAGCACCTCTCTCAAAGGATGGAAGTAGGAAAGGGCTACTGAGAACAGCGGGGGGAAAGAGAGATTTACCTGTAAAGATCATTCAGTAACGAAGAAATAGAATAATGTGGTCTGGCAACAGAACAAACATTAGCAGGAAAACAGATTGTCTGGTGTAACATTTTTTCACAGAATCCATGATTTTTTACGTAGCTTTTTTATGAAAGTGTTGTGTGTTATTATAGCAAATTTAAAAGCTTAAAATCTGTTTTTTTCTGAGCTGCAAACACAGTATTTTGCCACGCTATTTATTTAAACTACTATAATTAAAACTGTCACTTGCTGTGGTCAGACGCTTAGGAAACACAGCAGTTCCCAAAAGTCTGCGTAAAGGTTTATTTTTCCTTTGACTACTCAGACAGCATTTCCTTTTAGCCCTGTCACACTGCTCTTTCCACCAGATGGTTTGCTGGTTCCTATTCTAGCTAAGAAGGATTTAACCAGCTTGAATTAATCCTTACAGTTGTCATCAGCTAAGTGTTAATCCTCTGACACTGATCTAATCCTTTGGGACTTCTTTCCTCTCTGCCCCCTCCATGCCTTTTGGAAGGGGAGGGAGGAGAAGGCTTGTGGTGCTGAGCTGATAGACAGCAGCGCAACACTGTGCTCCATTTCAGCGACAAGGTTACAGGTACCCACCAGGCATTGCCCCGGTAATCTGCCCAGCTGCATTCATATGGTAGGTACAAATGACTGGGAAAGAGCTTTTCTGATCAGAGGAAAACTCAGTATTTTAAGTGATTATATGTGAGGCAGAAGTTAATACAGGTGTAAAATTCGGTTTGTCACTTTTTAGTTTACTTAGGCTATTTTGTGTCTTCCACGCTGTCCGATTTTTTTAATTTTCCTCTTTTAATATATTCCCTTTTCAAGTTTCAAAACTAGAATATCTTTTAAAATAGCTTTAACTGTTTTCTTTCATTCTAGACTTTGTACTTCCTATTATACTGCTGAGACTATGAATCCAATACACCTGCATGCCCTCTGTGTGCATTAAGAACAACTCTTGGAATTGGGGTCATTAGCATATCGCTAATCTCTGGAAACTCATTATAAAGCCCATGCCCAACTTACACTGACCTTTTCACCACGTGACTGCGAATCCAACTGAACAACTGACAGGCTTTTACTTTTCACTTCCCACTGTCCCTCGGGGAAGGCAGGATGACTACATGCTTCCAGCCAACACAGGTGTCATCTGGTGGGCATTTAACATCCTGTAAGAGATGGTAACATTTGTCACTTGTTTGTCACTTAGAGAAGCTAATATTCAGGGAAAAAAAAAGATTAGAAGAAGCCTCTTTGCTACTGATGCAGCTCCTCTATGGTAAACCAGAAAACATTTTAGCTCCTTCTGCGGAGCACAGTGCTTCTGCTACAGACAGAAATCTAGGAAGCATCTATATGTAAGCAGGATGATTATTCAGAGGCAATGTTCCTGCTGTCCTTGCAGAAAAGCTATGCCTAACAAAGAAATGATTTGACTATTATATTTATATATCAGAAACCGTTTTCTGGAGGAGTGATTTTAAACAACGCAGCATCAGATCTGTTTAATTGTGACAAAATCTGTTCAGCAAAAACGGGCAGTCTGCCACCCCCAGGTGTGAAAGCAGTTGTATTTCAATCTTTTTGCAAATGCTTTGATTGATAGGCTTATAATATTCCTGAGGTAAACTCTCTCAACCAGACAACCCTAGATCTGCCAGCTTTAGTAACCAAAAGATGAAGTAATTTAGCAGAATTTAGAGTGTGATGTCACAACAACTGAATTTAATAACCATTCAAAAGTATGAAATTAATACTTTCAGATGTTTGCAGGGTGAAGATTTTAAATAAACATTTCCAGGTACTGAATGAGCGATTTCAAAAGAAACTATAAGCCTTCTCTGGTTATGGCTGGGATCCTGAAAGAGTCATTCACATTTCCAGTTTTATCTTTTCTGTCTGTTGTTTTCTCACTTTTTTGCATTAGCATTTTAGGGAGCATAACCAAAGTGTTTTTACAATAGCAGAAGTGTATATTTATTCTACTTTCCTGCAATGCTCTTAGGAAGGAGCACAGAAATTTTTGCTCAGGTTTTCTATCACTAGTCTTCAAGCAGCAACAGGTCATGCAGGACTTTTGCCCAAAAACGAAGCAGGTGAAAACATGTTGGTATAATGGAAAATTTGGCAAGACTGCAACTGGTATGACCAGCTTCCAGTATTAGGGTTTAGGTTACATTTATATTTCTGGATGTATATGATTTCCAAAGTGCTCTCCTATCCCTCCACACGTTTATACACGTTGTGTATTCCCTCTTTGTTGTACGCCCTACTTTAACTGGACCCACCGCAATGCCTGGGCTCTGGCCTCTCATTCCTTCTACAAAGGAGAAGGCAAACAAACACAACTTTCCACCCGCTCCTGTGAATTACGGCTCCTGACTATATACAGCATAGTTCATTTTAAGCATACTCTCGAACAGGGATACTAGAAGACAAAAAGGTAAAGCAGTTACAAATAGGGGGAAGGTTTAGTGTGCCAGGACAGCTTTTATTATCCGTTTTCACATTACATGGAAGTTTTTAGCTCAGATTGACTTTCTTCCTCACTCTGCTCTATTCCAAATAATACCTTGAGATGTAAAGATCGTCACTGAACTGGGATTAGGCTGAAACCAATTTTGTCGGGCTTTGGATCAGGCTGGAACTGTTAAGACTAAACATTTTTAGGTCTGAAATGCCTTCTTTCTGCTGCACGTAACAGAAAGTTTGCTTGAAGTCAGGACTTGCCTCTCCTGTCTCAGTTTTGACATCCAAAGGCCTTTTATTTGTGAGCAGAAGCTCAGGCAGAGTTTGCCAGGGTCCCAGCTCAGTGAAGCACGGCTGCGTGGCTGCCCTCCACACCTCTGCAGGCCTGGTCTAAGCAAAATGACTATTCACACTGTTGCGGGTACGCCTGCAGTGTCGGCATGAGACGTATAGATGCATGAGTCGCAAACACCGCCCTTCCTCTCATGTTGCTGTTCCCTTTGTCCTAGAAGTTGAAAGTATAAATTGAAACATTAAAAGGAAAATTGTGGGTTTGCTCTGCCCTCCGATTTTTATCCCCCCTGCTGTAACGGAGAGACGAACGGCCATTGCAGTGCCACCTCTTCTCACACACCTGCAGCAAGAACACATGGCTGGACTTCAGCTACATGAGCTCCCATGACAAAAGCCCAGTGATGATGATTAATTTAGCCAAAATTTAACGACAGGCTGTTCTTGGGTGGGGGGCTGCCCGAAACCAGCGCCGCAGCCCCCACGCAGCAGCTAAACCCACCTCCAACTCCCTGCCTGCCCTGGTTCTGCATTTCTCTTGTCCAGTGTCAACCGCACTGCAGATGTGCCCCAAATTTGCCTTGCCTCGGCGACCTGGGCGTGCAGTTGTCCCTCCATTATCCGTTTTCTTCCCTCAGGCATCTGTGCCTGCCGCAGCCGGTGAGCTGCCAGGCTCTGGCCCCGGGCAGCCAAGATGGCGCCAGCCCTCTGAGGCTGAGGAGAACACGGACGCCAGAGGGGCTGTGGGGAAACTGCCCCAGGCAGAGAGGAGGGATGGCACCGCCATGCAGCAGCCCGTGCTGGGGGAGGAAGGAGCTCTGCCGTTGTGCAGACCCTGAGGAGGGCTAAAAACAGATGAGGAAAAACATCTCCTAAGCCAGAAAGGATGGGAGTGACGGCTGATGAAGGGCTGTTTAGTGCCTGGTGGGGAGCGACCAGGGACCGCAGCCTGGAGGGAGATGGAGAGAGACTTCATGCTTTAAAATGGCACCTTTCAGGTGCCCCTCCTAACCCAGATCTCCTCCCAGTCTGAGGAGGAGGCCCCCTCAGCAGCCCCACGAGGGCGGCCGCATTGCCCCTCCCTCCGCAGGCCTGGCCACCCAGGCAGGGGCTGTGGGGAGCCATGGCCCCAGCGCCGCGTGATGGAGAACCAGCTCCCCCAGAGAAGGGGAAAACATCCCCAGCGTCATGGCGGCCAGGCAAAGGATTCACACTCTGGAGAAGTTTAAAAGCACCGGCATTTTGCGGAGACAAAGAGGCAGGTCCAAATAATCACAAGAACTGGTGCTCCATCAAAGTTCTTCCATCCAGCGCTGCAGAAAGCCTGGGCCAAACAGCTGGCATCTTCGTGGCAATAGCTTTGTCTGATAAAGCGGTGCTGACCTGCTGACTGTTGTATGGTGATCTGACATTTGTGATTTTTCAGAGGTGGCGATGGAAATGGCAATCCCCTTGAGGACGCTTACCCTCTCACAGTAGTGTCCCAGCTCCTCAGACTGAGTTCCTGACACTTCTTTCTCCCTGCTGTGCTCCAGAGGTTGAGCAGATTTTCTTTGGTTATATACAGTACATTTGCAAATGCCTTCAAAGTTATGGCCATGATTCTTATCCCCTAGAGACTGTTAATTAAAAAAATCTACTCATTAAAACTACGGCATTATTTTGCATGATGTCAATGATTACCTCCACTATTATTCAGGACAACATCTTGTGCAAACCTGTGTCCCACAGGTAATAAGATAGCTACTCCTGGTCAAGAAAGAGAGCCAACAATTATTTTACTCACATTCTTCACTGAATGTAAGCCCTGACATGTACACCTGCTCACATTAAATACCACTATGGTTATGGTCTTTTATTCAGATGAAGTATAAATGCATATTATTTTAACCAAACACAGAGATCTGGGTAGAACATGTAGTAACTAAGATTCTTGGTCTTGTTGTAACCTATAACAATCACCATACTTTCCAACAGTCTGGTTTAATGATTGCTTTTATGAATATTTTCCCTTCTGCTCCCAAGTTAAACCAGAGAGGGAGTTCACCCGTGCTGGTGGGTGCCTGTTGCTCTACACACCGCGTGCAGGATTGTACGGAAAGGACAAAAGCACGCGCACGGTAAAACATACACCCTCGTGCTGCAGCGTCCCCGCTCAGGCAGCCCCGGACAGAAAGCAGCAGCGCGGACTTCACAGAGCAGCGTGCTTCCCGGCGGGAGGGACAAAGGTAGGGCAACAAGAAGCAGTGGAGATGTTTCTGCACGTGCCTGTCCCCCATAGGAGCAACATTTGGAGAAGAGGAGAGTAGATGTCTTCTCCATTAAAACCACCAACTTCATCTTTACATATTGATTTAATGGGTGCTAGCACAAAGGAAACAGAAACTCTGCGCTCTGTATCATAGCCCCTCTGTCTGAAAAATCCCTCCGCCTGGAGCAGCCGGCAGAGCTCCAGGGCAGCACAGCACACCACACTCTTCTGCTCAGCAAAACCCAGCGGACTCAACAAATACTGTCTGATTTAGACACTCTCGCAGACCTCTGTCCTTTCTCGCCCCAGTAAGGCTTCAGATAGTCTCACAGCCTCAGTGTCTGCTCGGGTTGGTAAGTCCCACGGGGCTCCGGACTAACCAGCTACCACAGGACCAGAGCTACCTAAAGCCCTTCTTAGAGGTCCTCAGCCAAACAAAATCACAGGTAAATTAAAATGTACGGTTATTCTATACCCCACTGCAGTCACTAATAGGAAATTGCAAATTTATTCTGGTGAACTGTGCTGTAATTTAACCACATCAGATACCTTGTTTTGTCAAATTAACAATAGGCTTTTCCATCCGTGGCTTCATTACAGGAATCTGGAGCTCTGCTTTCAAAGGAAATAGCTTTAGGCTGCATCACATGCTATACTCCATATGGTGATCGTTATAAAACCCTTTTCTTAGACATATCCAGGAAAACTCCGAGTTGCTGTCAAGGCTGACATAACAGTCTGCTTTATCTCCTTAGTGCATGAACAGACCAAAATAGCCTTTTTCTCACAGAATGTTAATACTGTTCTGTTTCTATATATAAGCCTGTGGATTTATTGCAAATCTACTGATAAAACTAGCACTACAATAACTTCTGCAGACTACTTAGTGATTTTTTTCCCCTCTAGAAAATGTGAATATACTCCTAGGACTTCTCGTGTCAAATCTTATTAGAAGTTGCTTCAGGAAAACAACTTTTTTCCAGTGCATCCAACATTTCCTAATCTGACAAGCACCTCAGAAAACAGACATGAACCGACGATGCTAATTCATTTATTTGGGCTGAATCTGTCAGCTAGAGAATTGAAATTAAAGTTCTGTGCATGCCTTATCAAATGTTCACCTAATAGTATCGTCCCCAAATCAACTGCCAGCTTTGCTGGCAACACACTGGCCAGCACTTAAACTGGTGACCAGCTTTCAGCAGACTGCATACCACTGCCAGTCACATGAGTTCTGCTGGCTCCCAGACGCCTTCCTGTCCTTTATGGCTTTGCCTGAAGCATTACTAAATCTTACTTTTAGACGCATATTCTGCATACTGTTAATAGCTGATGGTATGCCAGCACCCTTCTCCTCACCTATTTCCAGTTCTCCAAACAAACCTTTACACAAATGCTTTTTAATAACCTGAAAATGATCTTAAGGGTCTTTTCCAACCTAAATGATCCCATGAAAAAAGACAAAAAAGGGGGTTATTTATGGTAAGCTTTCAGCAGTTTTTCTTCTACTTTCTTCTTCCATATTTCTTCTTTCTCTCTACTGTAGCTACAGGCAGGTTCTAACTACTTCCTCACTGTGGATGCAAGTTCGAGATCTGATGCAATTCTGACAACAATAGACCGCACCTTTCCGTGGAAAGTTTCTAAGGTGTGGTAACAATTACTGTGTCTTGTGCTCGGAGGGGTGGGTAAGTAGGTAAAACGCAGCCAGACTGCTAAGTGCTGTTATATAATGCACCCAGCCTGAGCTCCAATTATCTAGTAATGCAATATTTTCTTGTTTTCTTAAAGTTCTTCTGAGTAAGCTCTTTTTCTGGAGCATGTTGGATCAACATAGGCTTTAACACTATTCAGCAAACATTTTCCATTCCCTGGTAATTAGTAGATGCTGGCCTAGATGTGCCAGAGCTAGAGCAGAACAAAGGCAAAAGAAGCCTTAGATAAAGCCAGAGGGGAGGGTACTGTGTCTTGTTTTCTGTCTAGACACCTTGTTTATGGTGCTTCTTTCTTGTTTGAATTTGTATGTGGGTTTTAGGGGTTGTGAGTTTTTTTTAAATGACTCAATTTTCCCTAAATACAGAAGATCATACAATGATACCACATTCGCAGGCAGTTGTGCTGGCCGTCACCTCTCCATGCTTACACCAGATGTAAGCCTGCACAGAAAAACCTTGACTAGCCACACATCTGAATCTGATCTTGAAATTCAGAAAGAGGTGGGGTGGATGTTTGCATGTCAGATCTGGTACAGTGTCACTTGCATTCTCATTTATTACTCATGCACTGACTACCTAGAAATCACTTTTAATTCAGATAATCATACTGCTGTTCAGCTCTGATATTTTGCTTTTAATGCTCCTGTATCTTGCTCACCTCCTTTTACTGAGGTGACATTGTTTTTCAGGAAGGACAGTTTAAAAACTGGCACTGAAACTGGAGCTGAGCCATCCAGGAATGTGCAAGATGTTCCCTTCTCTCAAAACATCAAGCAGAATAAAAATGAAGAACAGATCTGGCAACACAGTTTGCATTTCCCATTATTACTTGCACTGTCTGCATGTTGGACATGGCAAGAGAAAACAAATCCACTTTGAAATCTCTTTTCATTGCTCCTGAATAGTCTGGTTTGTCTGTATATCCAACCCTCTCACTATTCAGACAGACACTCCTACTATTTTCAGCTCCTCACTCTGTTTATCCACAATAGCATAACTGAGTACGCTTCTCCCTTACCATGCAAGTAGGTGTTATGATTTATGCTTTGTTTTCTTAAACAACTTCCTACGACAGTCTCCTTCTTCAAAACACAATCTCTGCGACACTTTTATTTTTTCACAGGCATCAGATTAGGTACCATTCACGTTGTCATTTCTCTGACCCCAGAAGAGAAGCAGCCGGGTAGAACCGAGCAGTACTTACTCAGTACTTGCGGAGAGCTGTCTGCCAGCCACAGCCTCGATGTAAGAAGCTGACCGAGGGGCCATGGAAAGAAAGGAAGAGTTCAGTCTTCAATGTCTTCAATCCTGGTCTTTTTCACTGGACGATTTGGGAGTAGAAAAACTGGAATAGAACAGAAATCACATTTCTACCTGGCCAGCACAAATCACACATTTCTTAGCCCATGCCAACCTGAGTGAGAACTGACAACTTTATAGATGAAAGTAATAAAATCTCATCCTTCAAACCAACGATTCTTTACCATTGACCATTACATTTTCAACTACGGAATAGAATTAAATCATTGTGCTTTGCATATGTCTGCCCTTGGCAATTTCAGGTTGTAAGTACCAGCGCTGCTCTGTGACTTTGCAGTTTTACAAGTCAAAACCACAGAAATCTTCCATGTTACAGTACAAGAATTTCCAAACCAGCTAAAAAACATGTACCTTTGTAGATTAAAAAAAAGTATTATGTTACTTCAGAGAAAAAAAATTACTTACTTGAGAGCTACAGCTGAAATAAAGCAGAGTAAATACAGGAGGACTAGTACACTTCTCAGATCTGCTGCCTCCCAAATACATGGGTAGCATTTACATTCAAGATTAATTATACTTGGAGGGAAAACTTTCTGAAAACTCTGTCACTAGGTAAATATCTTAAGCTAAACATTTAAGTTAAATTTCAAACTCTTTTGTCCAGTCACATTTAATCACATCCTACTGGGCAACGTTTTTCTATTAAACATCTCTCTGCACTGGTTTTGCTCTGGTTCATTAATCTTAAGCGATCTCTAGAGGAAGTTCACAGGATAGGGATTTATCACATCTTTCCAGATAAAAATGGCTCTCCTAAACTCCGCTGTCCTGACAGTCATGAGGTCTCCCAGCCCAGCCAGTATGCATGTTGTAAGAAACAAGCAAATTACTGTACTGACAGGCTTATGAACTTAGAAACTGATGAGCACAAAGAGACAAAGCTAATCATAGGCTTTCTTCATTCAGAGATGCCATATAGTTTGCCTAAAAAGCCACAGGTCAGCGAAGAGATCTCTGTGGGAAGCAGACATTGAGATCAAGTACTTTTATTTCCCTGCTCTTCATCTTCAGGTGAAGCCACTTGACCTCCTCGGTAGGAGGCCACTTTACACTCGTGTGTGTAAAACAGGGAAGACTCAAGTTTACCCTGAGTTTGCCACAGACAGTGGCTGTTTTGTAACGTAGCTTCGTCAAAGCGCTCTGCATTGACAAATGAAAAGGTTGTAGTAATAAGATAGAAGTTCTTTTTCTGATAGAAGGACAGCAAGTTTCTATTGCTTCATCAGTATGAGACAGTTCTACTCAACTAAAACTTTTGCAACCCGAGCTACATTACTGATTTCTGTTTGTCCTGGAATCTGGACCCTTCAGCCTATCGCAGATCTGTTTTTTCAATATATAATGCCATTAACAATTAGATACCTCTGTTCTCTCACCATGAGAGCTAAATTATAAGTACCACATAACATCCTGCTTGCTTCAAAAATCTAAGACCTCTTCATCTCTGTGTTAGTTATCTTTTCATCATTGTCATTATAAAAATGGATGTGTAGTTGAAAATGGGTCATGTAAAAAAGAAGACCTTCCAGAAATGATGCCCCATAAATATCTGTATTTCACTGTGTTCAGTGGAGCTATAGCGATTTAAGCAATTCTTTTTATGGCAGTCAATGATCAGAAAATATTTCTGCATATTCAGTAATGCTTCATCACTCATTCTTTACACACTATAGCAGTTTATTTTTCAATTTATACTTATGAATTTGGTCTCAGGAGGTTAGTGGTACTTTCACATATTTGTACGAGCTCTTAGTTTCATAAATGCAGTGTCATGAATAATTGCCACTGCCCAAGAGGGATCTAAAGCCTACCAAGTTTTTTTTTCTTTTTTTGAATTGAATAAACCTTATCTCACACCAGGGATTTCCTGGGTTTAAGTGTCCCCCGTTAATTACTGTTGCAGAGTAGATTCATAAGCTATCCAATATATCCTGGAGAGATGTAGAGGCAGAATTCTTTCAGACAAGCACATCCAGAAAATAACACTTGCTCACTGCCGATAATGCTTCCCACTGACTGTGGTAACAGCTAATGCTTCTTACATCTTGAACAATCACAGTCTTGAAAATATTTGCAACTTTTTTTTACCTTCCATTTTTTCCCCCTCTCTCCCATGGTGTCATGTGAGATCTGACTGTGTATCACTAAGTTTTTGAAATGTCCTGGATATCATTTGGAGTCAGGCCATTTTCACATGAAATTACTTTAACGGATTTTAAGTAAGAAGCCCTTACTCCATCTACTAAATATGGTTTATGTTATTTTCACCTTTCAAACTGGCTGAATGCATGAAGTCTCCTGAAAATTTACAATGTATATACTATGAGGTCATACCTAATTTAGTTTATGCTATGAAGGTCTGCTCCAGTTCCTGTAGAAATAAATTTAAAACATTGTGTTGACTTAATGAAAATTGGATTTGACCCTAAAAGGTAGGACTCTTTTTATAGGAACAGCAAGGAGATTATGGTATTTCTTTCAGTGTTTAGGGTGAGAATGAAAATTCGGGAATCTCTTATTAGAGAGAAGGAGAGAGATAAAGACATGATACCAGTGAAGTCAGCAAAGATGAACTGATATAAAAGCTTTCAGATGAATCATGCCATTCCGACAAATGATGCAAAACCACAGTAGCTGTTACAGCCTGAGGTTAAAATCCAGACACGGAAATGTTTTGCATGGTAGGGACTCTGCTGCATTTATGAACATAAGAACATACATTTAGCTCAGCATTTTCATCGTTTTCATTTTGTACTTGCATTTCTGATCTCATCTAGCTTTCCTACCCTTGTTTTCTCAGCAGCCATAAATCTGCGATACTCTGTGCTTAGGGACTTTGTGAGCTATTACGGATTCTCCTTGGAGAGTATAGGTTTCACTCCCTATGGAGCACTGCATCAGGGCTATAAGCTGGCGCTTTTTTTTAACTCGTATGCTACAGCTTTCATCTTTTGCAAAGAGTACTTTAGGTAGGGATAAAGAGTTCCCTGAAAATAAACCTTGGCCACCTCAGCAGAGGTCCAGAGGTCTTCCTGCACTCCGCATACAGTACGTTGAACAAAACAGTCTTCCTGAAGATTCTGGCATGCTTTTGCTCCCTTCGATTGTCCAGAGGGAAGCATAGCAGCTGAAAAAGTTGAATTGTTGTGTGCTGTGAAGACTGTGTGTGATTGGGCATTTTGGGCTACCTGTAATTAGCTATGAACCCCTTTCTGACAGCTTCCACGTAGCACAGACCAGATGGAAGCTGTCACCACTCGGTGAGTGTGAAATGAGGTGGCACCCATTTGTTTCCTCCTTTTCTAAAACTCTCTGCAGCATTGATCTCTGATAGGATAATTACTGTGTATCCAGATCAACCCTGTAACAAAGCTGGTCCTTAGAATGTGAATAATCATCACCAATGAAATGCTGAAGCAGAATCTATTACAGCTTCAAATACTTTTATGCTTACAAAGGACAGAGCAGTAAACTTGCCCAAAATCTGGATTTTTGGAAAATCATGCTTAAAGACTAGTAGCCACCATTAGAGGCAATAAAGTTGCTGAGCCTACAGTCAGGTGATATGCTTTCTCTAGTTAATAGATCTGGTTTTGCAAGTGAAAAATTGTATCGGATGTTAAGCTCAGTTGTTCTTTGGAGGGACAGTTCCCATAGCTGGGAACTACACAGAGAGAAGTAAATCACGTGTTCATTTCAACTTTGAGATTCTTCATTAAAAAGGCTACGCATCAAGCATGGAATATAAATATTAATTTTAGAAGAAAGGCAAATGAGACATTATTAGCAAAAGCAGTGAATAACATAGCTGAGATGGATTTAATTAATACATTAGCAATAACAAAATAACCCAAGTAACGTTAAGTTCCCCAGCACTAGGTAACCTTAATCACATTCTGCTTCTCTAATACAAATACATGTTCACCATGGGGCAGCTATCCATAATGTGGAACAGTAAATTTCTGTATTCATTTATCAAATTCTCGGTATCAACAGCCTATTATAAAAAGCAAAGTTAAGGTAAGGTAATGTTTTGTATTTAGCATCTGTTCCACAGCCCACTGGAGTCAGACACAGCTTCCCACTGAATCCCCAGCGCTAAATGGAGCCTTATTAATGCAAGAGGTTTTGTACTGGGGAGTGTAATTGCTCTCAGGTCTGTCTGCCATCCACTGAAACAGTGCGTTTACCACTTTTCTGTAGGTGAGAAAGCGAGTACCAAAACCGTGACTCAAGCCCTCTACCAGGTTTTACAGCTCTATATGGCCGGGACGTTACGGAGAGCAGCAGTGACAGGAAAGATTTGCTGCTGCCCAACCCTCAGCATCCCAATCTCAGCAAAACCCAAAGCAAAGGCGAATTGCTCTGAGTTCTCCCACTCGCATTAGGCCAGTAATGAATTTTCTGCCGGTGGATGTTGTGCGTGGTGGAGCCGGGGACTGTGCTGGTGCTCCCCAGCTGTGCTCTGTCTTTCCCCCCTTCAAGGGAAGAAGGGTGGCCAGCCTGACACTGCTGACTCTGTGCAGCCCCAAGCATCTGCCATCCCTCTTTAGCAACGGCTTGCTGCCAGTTAGCTGAAGACCCAACCCGCAAATGAGCTGTTAAAAGATAAAGAGGGACAAGGTACAAGTTAACATGAAACATTTGAAGCCATATTCTCCCATTTGCAAATTCTCCATATATTCTGCTATACGAGAATTATTTGCCAAGGGAAAGAGATAATAGCTGTTTATAAAAGTGGCGATATGTGTTATTACTGTGAAATAAGAGGAAATCCTGAAAAAAAGCAAAATTATCTAAATTATGAGAGAGGCAGTTGAACCCCACTGTGCTGACATTTAAAATTATAAATATTGGAATGAAGCGAACAAGTGAATAATGCCTTTCTACAAAACACTACTCATAATAATTCACATTTTCAGTCCCTATTTTAATGCCTTCTTGTATCTTAAGTACTATTGCCACATTAAAATATAAATTTCAAATTTAAAATATTACAGAAGTAACTCCTCACTACCTTGAGGAAAGATGTCAACGTCACACAAAATTAACTCACCAGCAAAAACCAGCTTGTCTTCTGTTGTGGATGGTCCACAAAGAAATAAAAAGACCTTTGTACAGAGGCAAACAGATCTGGAGTAGGGGGTTACAGTACCCTTCTGGGGGACACTGCACGTATTATTACACATTATATTTTGCTTGTGTTGTACTGAGCCCATCAGCTGCTGTTCATCCTGCTTTGGGTAGTGAATATCTGAGGTTTATTAATAAGTGCTTTTAATATTTACTCTGCTACAACCGAAGACAATTTTGCATTTCAAAGGGAATCGTTGTATTTATTCCTTCATTAAACAACTTATTTTTCAGCTGGAGACAGGTTTCATATTTTGAAGTGTTCATATTTAACACTAATATCATCTTATCTTGAGGATGTTAGCTACTGATTAAATCCAGCCCAGCTGGTCAAGTTACCTCACATCTCTCCAAGATGCCAGCACTCCTAAGATGAGATCGATACTACCTGCCTCCTTCACACAAAGACAGGGCAAGTCTTCTCTCTTTATAATGTTTAAATGAAGGACATTGATCCTGTGAGGTGATGAAGACTTTGTTCTTTCTCCTGACCAGTGTAAGGCTCATGTTTCACAGCCTGAAGCTAGGGTGGTTGGGCTTTAGCCTGTTGACCCACTGACTGACGCGGACATGGAGGTAAAATGAGCAGCATGTAGCTGAGCATTTCAACATCGAAACCTCCACTGCAGAGGGTAACGTGGTGCCAGATTAAGTAGCTCCCTTAAGTTCAGCTTTCGCACTGAATGATACAACTCACAAGTGAGGCAGACCACTCTGTCTGAGGTTTGCTCTTATGGATGACTTTGCTCAGTCGTCAGCCCTGAAGGTGAAGGTCCTGCCAGTGTGACATGTTTAGGGCTTAACAGAATTTTTGGTTTTTATGTTCATTCTCAGGAAGTATTTGCAGAAGACTTTACAGGCATGTTGTTTTCAGCAAAGGAGGTGTGTTTGTTTATTCTCAGATTGCTTTTGGACTTGCAGGCTTTTCCATCTTAACAGTTATATCTGAATTACATTCCTGACTCCAAGCTTAGGCAGACCAAGTTAATTGCTGGGAGATTTCATGTACACAGAGCTACTAACTGCAATTAGAGTATAATACACAAGAAGGCCGACAGACTAAATTTTGTTATCTGGCCTTAACCAACTCACATGGACTGGGGTTGTAAACTTTATTTCCCATCACATGACTTCTCTGTATATTCCTCAGTAGTCAGCCTTGAAAGTCAGCAGTTATAATCTACAAGTCCTATTAAACTTTCATAAATATTCAGCTTCAATGGCGACTGGCTAAGCTTGATGTTTTCTTTCACCCTGGAGTAATTTCCCTTGATAAACATTGACGAAAACGCAACAAAAGTTAATTGACACAATTTCCCTTTTTCATTCTGAGTGCTGCTGCTCTCGGTTTTCCTCTGTTTGCACACGCCAAGGATCTGTTGTCTCAGAGAAAGACTTGTTCTGCCTGAGAAAGCAGGCTCCCTGCTAACCACAACATCTTCCCACAGGCATTTCTGGGACAATCTCCTCCAGCCGCCCAGAAGTCTTCTGCCAGCCATTTTCATACTCTAGGACAGCATTAATCTTGTAGCAGAAAACCTTATAAAAATGAAAGCTGTTGTCACTGTTAGCAATCACGAAGACCTCCTTCCCTTTCACGCAGCCCTGTAACTTCCTCCTGAAAAGATCCTTCCCAGAAAACGGTTCTTTCTAGCTCTGTTTTAACCAGGAATAGCTAGGAGTATGCTTTTGAAAGGTATTTTTTAGAGGTTCTGTTTCTCTCTCAGAGCGGTGGTATCAGGAGCATCACCACGAAGCCTGGCGGTATTTCACCTCTCCTAAACAGAACTGATAGCACTGATCTGTCACTAATGTTTAGCAACGATACCAGCTTCACTCACTTAAAAATAACAGCACCAATTGCTACATTCCTGAAGGGTTTTACAACATTTGATATTGAGACTTCAAAACAGGACGATAACCAGAAAATATAAACACATTTTTCTAACGCTTAACTTTATTTATGACAGCATTACGTACACAGAATGCTTTCCGCAGGCTTGCCTCCAGCTTACACATTATTTCCTTGCTCAAAGCCCTCCAAAGATTAGTGAGTATGTCAACATCGATTTCTACAAAAGCAGCCTCCAGGGCCAAAATGTGGTGTTGGTTTGTAAGGTTTGAAATGTTACACTAAATACGTCCTGAACATATGAGCGTGTCACTCTATTCTTAGTGTAAGTTAAAAAGTATTGTCATGATATTAAGCGTTTCAAAGTTTTCCATTCCCTTCTGTTTTTGGGGAAACTTGTCACCGTGCTCCTAAAGGTTCCTGGGCTTCAGCAATTTGCAAAACCTTCTCTGCCAAACTTTCCAGTCTTGTTCCCCTCCATTTGCCAGGCAGTATTCCTGTTTTCCTTTCTCGCTGTAGCTGCAGGAGCCAACCTGGATGCCTTTAGTTTGCGTGAGCAAGACCGTGGAGAGGCAATCAGACAACGGAACCTGCCAGGGAACAGACAGAGTCACAGAGCATGAAGAAAACTTGGGCATTCCGTTCTCTGATCTCATCTCTCTGCTCACTAACTACTGCTAGGCCAACTCTGCCCAGTTCCTCCTGCTACGGGACCTAAGATCTCTGGGCACCTTGCAGCACCGGGCTCAGTGTCTGCAGGCCATCTGTGAGCAAACCATATGGCAAACCGGCACTGAGGCATTTCTGAGGGAAAAAAAATTACATTTCCCCCGTTTTTGTTTTTTTGGTGGTTTTTTGTTACTGGAATTGTATAGCAAACTAATCCATTCCCTATTGATTGGTTTTTCAAAGTAAGGCCACAATTTCAGTATTCAAAGTTGTTTAACATTAAACCCTTAATACCAGGTGTTTGGAAGTATTTAAGCTTTGAAGGAAAGGAAAATCTTCAGGTGCATGGGCCTTGCCTGTCTCGTTCATCATTTGGGGAGAAATCAGGCTTTTTTAGGCAGATGTTGGGCCATGATTAGATGTATTGCAGTTAAAAAGTATAGAGGTGCATGCAGAGCTGCACACAGAGACCAGTCCATAGGGATTTACTCCACAGCCAGACCGGGAAGCGAGATGTGAGGGCAGCATTAGTACAGAGCAGCTTTTTCCCTTGCAGACTGTAAAGCTTCCACGTTACAAAGCAATTTTCAAAATTGCCTTAATAGATGAAGCATCGAGTTGCCCTGATATTTAGGCACCTAATATTCCTTTCATTAGATTTTCTTTTGAAAATGCGATATCTGGATGCTAGCTGCATTTCTAGGGACACAAAGATCTCTGAAAATTGGACTAAATTGGACTCTCAGCAATCTGCCAGAGCGCATGTCCTATGCCAGTGAACAAAATCAAGAGCACCAGCTCTACAGTCTGCTGGCTGTGGCTCTCTTTTTGAAGCTCACCCAGTCAGCCCTGGGCATTAATGAAACTTCAGTGCAGGAGTACGTCCGGTTGACGTGATTAAAAACAACTGTAAATAAAGATAGCAAAAGTAACTCCTTGTCTTCCCCATTCCACGTTAATTTCTATGGAAGAAATAACACCTATTTCTAACTATTACTTGTTGGTGAAAAAAAGGAAAATTTAAAATCTACTTTAAATTTTGAATTTTAAAGCCTGAATTAATTTATATTTATCTCTTCTGGAGGTCTTTTCTAATTTTCCAGAATGGCTGAAATCTTCTTGTACATCACATTTATTTCCTATGCATTTATTTCTTAAACACCTTCTTTAAAGCTCTATGTCCTACACTTCCTCTTATTTTTCATGGAAATTTTTATCATGAAAAAAGAGGAGCAGACAGAGTTAGGGTAAAGGACACCAGTTTCTTTAACTTGGCCTCTGCATGGGCCTACGTGTGTTTATGATTTGCACGGTTTCTGCTTTCATGCTGGCAGAAAATGGTTGCTAAGCAGCAGCATTGCCTTTTAGCAGGCAGAGCCAGGGCCTGATCCTGCACTGACTCGTGCACGTGGTTATCCATGGGCTTATGCCTAAGGAACGGGAAGCAGGTAACTTCTACATACCTCCCACCCAGGCACTAACACATGTCTCTGTATAACCCACCCAGGTGTGTACATGTGTATGTACATACACACGTACAGAGATAAAAAGAAATGATGTTTGTGTTCTTGTATGTATTTCTGGGTGCATTGGCACAACTTGACCTCAAACCTAGTATCTGTCCTCTTAAATGAATTAATAATTCCCTAAATGGTGGTGGTGGTATGAGGCTGGTCCACTGATTTTTGCCCTGGAAAAATCCATTGTAAAAACCTTGCATCGGGTTTGTGTTTTTTGAGTTTCTCACCAGACTTCAAACACAAAAGCGAAAAGCTTTGAAACAAAGCAGGGAGGTTCATAACATATACAAGAACTCTCCAGTAATGTCTCAGCCTTTCTTGCATTGTCATGCCCCTGCCATTATTTTTTACTAAAAATTACTCATTTGTTGACATTTTTGCAAGTGTGCAAGATGCATGAAGCTGTAAAAACATTGGAGATTTCGCTCCATAATCCTTCCCTGAATTTTTACATTTGATCTTGAACACAGCAGTCAGGAGGATGCATGCTGTCTCCTCAGCTCGTAAAACAGACCAAAAGCTTTCGAGGAAATAAGTGCAAATATATAGATTTCATACATTTATTAAACGAATATAATATGATATGAGGATATCATATAATTTCAGATGTGCAAGCGGCGTGACTTCAGCCAGCCCAATCTAGGCTGCTGCAAAGCCACAGTTCCCGCGTAGTACCTCGGACTGGCGTGCTCGCAGCCTTCAGCGCGCTTTACACACTTTACCTAATTCTTGGTATTGCTCCTCAGAGGCAAGCTGAGTATCTGGGTGCTGGCACAGCACCTGGGAAGCAGTCAAAGCACTGCAGTGGCTTTTTTAAACCCGTAAGAGGGAGTTAGATTGAGGAGAGGTGCCATAAATCCCTCACTCGTGAGCCTTGCGGTAAATAGGCTGGACTGCACCCCACAAAGCTAAAACATAAAACTCCCTGGGTGTGGGACGGACTGCCGGGTGACTTGGGAGGAGTCGCATAGTGCATGCACATCGTGTTTTCCTCGTGTGTACAACACAGTGCTCTGGCTCGGCTCTGCAGGCACCCGGGAGATGCTGTGACAACAAACGGGGCGACACACGCATGCCAGACCGCCCCATCTTGGGATCATGGCAGGGCTACAGACGAGACACGTGTAAGTAACTGTTCTCAGACCACTGCGCTCTCTCTTTCCTCCACCACCGTCTGCAACCTTGTGGCAAATCACACAGTCACCAGTATTAATTGACAGGGAGCTGAACGTTTTCAAGTGTAGCCACAATGTCTGACAAGGAACAAGGTAATTATTAAAACAAGCCGCGCTCTCTTTCCCTGTTATTTTTATAAAAAAAAAGAGACTAAGTGAGCAGCCGAGAGGACTGCAGCTTCTTTGTGCCACTGGAGAAGTTCGGGGCACTGTGGCCACAGTCTTGTCCAAATGAGCCCTTGCGCGCGACCCCAGGGACCCAGAAGGGGAATGAGATTGCTTCAGCAGGGCGTGAAGAGTTCCCTTTGGAGGTACCTCCAGGTCAGCTTCGATCCCTGGCACAAAAGTTGGAGCAAAACAAAACAAGATTCAAAAGCAAATACACAAAGACCAGGTTGTTATACCTCTGTTTGAAACACTACATGAGGAGGACAAAGAAAAGCTGGTTTGAATCATCAGTGGTTGTTTTGCTAATCCAGATGGGATTACACAAGATACTTCAATGAGAATTTCAGTCTCACCCTGTACCTGTGTTCGCTGTTTTTTCAGCCTACCCGCCTTCACAGGCTTCAATACTTAATTAACTCTATAGGAACACATTGCCACAAAAGTGGGAGTGTAGCCTAAATGTCTCAATTTTTCCCACTGCTGCTAACATTAATTTCCTTCTACGCGGTGTTCTAGCAACCAACATTTTAACCACTCCAACACCTAACTCGGTCAGAGAAGGTCTAGACTGCCTGGTTACCTGAAACGGCTCCAGCAGCCCCTCAGCAGCTCCGTTCCACTATTGCTAAAATACGACAATTCTTGTACTTCCAATCTGAATTTTAGATGTATATAATCATATGTATTACATCTCCGGCATGTTATAACATTGTGTGAATGTCAGAGTTTAAAACAACTTTGCAACAAAACCTTCTTAGCGTATGAAAACTTCATGTTTTGCCCAAATCTCCAGTTCTTGGGAGAATTCACTGCTGTTTCTCTTTGGTGTTGAAGAGCAAAACTGATTTAGAGCATATTTTTAAAAAGCCAGTGGGAAGTTAAAAAGAGAAGTCATACACATGACTCATGGCCCTGGAAACAGCTGTACTGCTTTTGGTGACAATGGGCTGGTTTTAGGCCTTATGTAACTTGAGGAAAATCAATATGCAGCAAATGTACTGAGACAGAAAGGAATTCGACCCAAAATTTTAGAAATAATAGAAGCTGTCTCCTCTTTTATCATTAAGTGGGGTTTCTTTGTCCCTCAAAATATCTCGCTTCTTGTCACGTCCAGAGAAAAGGATGAGCGATGTGCTTGCAGTAGATGGGATCACTTGGGAACAACCACCTTCTAATCCCGATTTTCAGAATCCTCTAACTCTGTGTCTAACGGGGCTATGTGCTGAAGTGCTTGTCCTAAGAAATCTCTCAAATTTACTGCAGTTTTTGGATTTGTGCCTGAAAAATAAAAAGTCATTCCAAGGAATCCAACAGGCTGCATAATAAACTATTGTAGATTATCTCCACTGTTGTTCAGGAGAGGCTGGTACGGCAGCAAGAAGGGGATCCCTTCTTGTGACAGCTGATATTCTCACCCTTTCCCATTCTCCTGAAGGGAAAGTTTGCATTGGTGCTGCAGCTTGTATCTCTTCCTCTTTAGCTCATTTTATGTATTTCATCCATTTGAATCATGCATCCACCACTGAAATTACAATCCCCCACGAGTGAAGCGCACCACCTATCCAAAAGCACACGGCAATGCCATGCTAGTCTCTGAAATCCGCAGTGCACCTGAGCCTCACCCAGTACGCCCAGTCCCACAGCCCAAAGATGAGGCAGAAGGCGAAGGATGCAGTATTTTTCCGCAGAGCCAACTTTCTTCAACCACGCAGACTCGGGACACATGTTTTCCATATCTGGGAATGGTTTTCTTGCCGCCTGATCTCCTGTTCCTCTGATATGGCAGCAGCTGCATGCACAGCGCAGGCAGTCTGATATAAGAGAGCAAGCGTTTCTGCATCTGGCAGGGGTTTGTGGAGGAATAACACCGAACTCCCCCAGCTGCTTCTCCGACCTAAACTCTGAGTAAGGGAGGGAGACAGCAAGGAGCTTGGGAGCACGGAGAGAGAGTTCAGCAGTGAGTGGTGTGGAGAGGTTTGGTAATAATTGAAGGGTTTCAGGCAGTGGAGTTAGGAGTGTGCCTGGGAATGCGAACGGAGCCTGGAAAAAACGGCTGTGGATGACAACGAGCTAAGCAAGTCCTAAGGTAAGGAGGGGTCGGGACCGGCAAAGTCGAATTCGTCAAGACAGCTAGTTTGTGGATGAAGATGAATTGCGTCTGTAGGTGGAGAAGCGTAAAGGAAAATCGTGTGAGGGCTACAGCTGAAAGGCAAGAGGTCATAAAGTGTCAAATAGTATCTCCTTCTTGTTTTTGTTGTTTGGGGTTTTTTTTATTCTGAAATTCAGAAGTCCTGGAAAGTTTGAGAGTGTTTCCTTCTTTTATTTCCTCCACCAGACTTTTCACTAAGATCGGGTCATTACCCATTCTCGCACCAAATGTGCAGTTTCCCAGTCCCAACACTTCATTTTTCAAAGAGGCAGCTAGGAACTGTGAGAAGATACTACAGCAATACCTGCAGATAGCCAGTTATTTTGGCCATCAGGCTTCACTTCTGACTTAAAAAACGGCAAGTTTTTAATCTTATCCAAATGTTATTTCCTCCTTAAGATCATGCTGGGTTATTCGCAGTCGTAAGGTGGTCCTCTTCTAAGTGGGTATATAAAAGAGAAAAAGAAGCAGACATGCATAAGTGACATACATTATTCTCTGCATCGCAACAGAACAATAGCTTCAGGGTGAACGTGTTGATAGAGGACTTGGGTGATCCAAATTTAACTCACAATTTTACTACGTTCTTCCTTTGTAGCTTGAACCAATGACTTTGTCGTTTTGAGTCTCAGTTTCTTAAACTGTGAAATGAGGTCTATAAACCTCTCAGAGTTGTTGTGAGACTACAATCATTAATCTCGGTGATGGGATCAGATATTACAGTGAGGAAAACTTCATGAAAAGTAACTATAGTAGAATTCCAGATAACGACAGGGCATCATCCTGATTCGCTCATAAAAAGGGAACGACTACAAACCCGAAAGGGATCCAGCTTTCACTTACAGATTTTAAATGTGTTTTCCTTCTCAACTTCGTGGCTGTGACTTTATACATGGTTATGCCACTTCCCCTTTCCCACCAAACATGTTTCAGATCTCAGTCACTTATAGGCGAGAGAAGATGAGGCATCCCATAAAAGCACCACAAGAGTAAAGCCACTGGTGATTGTTCTCTCTAATGAGGAGTCTGTAATTTATCACCCTGGGTTTTGCCAAGTGACATAAAAGCAGATAATGAAAATTACTGAGGGACGGATATTCAAAAGACAGGCAATAAATAAACAAAACCAGAGAAATGGACGAGAGGCAAAAATTAAGAGATTAAATTATCAGTTAACTTCTTTTGGGGAACTGCAAGACACCGTTCCCAGTTTCTTTTCAGAACGTCAGGCCTCAGCAATACAAAGTGAAAATGTTTCTTCGGACTGATATAAACCCAGCACCTGCTTTGTTTGCTCTAGTAACTACTAGAATCCCCAAGAGCCGAACACACACCGTATATTTTGGAGCGGCTGTAAGTTTTGTTCAGTCTGTGTGCATTATCTGAACACTGCTTGTAGAAAACCGCTAATACCTTTCCCTCTTTTTCCTAAACACGTGTTGTTCCTACTGTTACGAGACTTGCAAGATAATTAAAAATGTAAAACTATAAGTAAACCGTGCTGCAATTACTTGAGTAATTCGCTTCAGATCAACTCACAGGGCTGACTGGATGAGCGAAGTAAATGGTACTAAAGTCTGTCATTTCACACCATTACCCAAGGGGCCACTTCTTGTTCCCACAGAGTTCAAAGGCAAATATGAACATGCTTTTAACTATAACAGGAGTAGGAACTTGGTGTTGACTGGCAGGGATGGCTGAAGAGCTTTGGAGCTGGAACAAAATACATACGGCTATCACACATCAGGAATTATCTTGGCACCATAAACATTTATATATCAGCATGTTACAAACTCTTCATCTTCGGTATGATAATAAAGTAACTGAGTCCTCAATGTGAGGGCCAAAATACGGTATTTCGCCTTTATAAAAATTGAGTTTATTCTTTAACTTCCTCTCCTGAGTATCCTAGTCTGTTAATATACAACACATAAGAATGGCACTATGCAATGCATGTATTTATATATATATTTAAAGAAATATGTTAGTCATTTCACCGCAGCGTTTGGCCAGATAACAGCACTATTAATACTCTAGTGTAACACCAGGCAGCCTGTAGCAGTTATCATTCTCTGTGCTAAAAGGATGGAGCCAAAGAGTGAGATGCACGACCTTGCAATGGAATTTGCAGTCCTTGAGAGAGCAGATACACGTGACACTGACTGTACGTTACACACCCTTGCTGCATTTAGCTCATTCCCATCAGCAGCCATCATGCAGGAATTTTAAATCTCTGCAGCCTTTTTGTCTCCTCACAAGACTGTGTGGTAATTCAGATTCTTGAAGGGACATTGGTGCTGCAGGAAAGGTAGTTTCTTGCTCCAAATGTGCTCCTTTACAACTTCCCCCTGTGCTGCTCCATCTTGGACAAACCTTTCGGTGCTCGTCCTATTTACACTTGTCTGCTTGTCTCCAAGCGCACGGTATTTTGATTATGAAGGTTTTCTGTGAATGCATTACAAGGTGTTGGCAACCTGAGGTTGCTTCTGTGCATGAACTGATTCCTCATTAAATCAATATGTGGGCTGACTAGCTCTAAAATAAGACCACTCCGCTCCTGTTTATTTCTATTTAAACTGAATATTCTTGTTAAGGAGAAACTTGTAGTTACTTACATTTAATGGGACAATTTCCTTAAGTATAAACCGATCACACTACAGACATTAAATATGAACAACTTCCATTTAAATTGACAGAGGTTTGCTCGTATTAGCATTGCAAACAGAAGCAACCAGCTGAGTACGAAAAAAAAAAAAGCTGGAAACAGTGACCTGCTCAGTTTCCAAAGGCAGCACGCAAGCAGAGGGGCCTCAGCTGCCTCGGTTATCCTTTTAGCTCAACCCTTACAGTGAATCCTCTGCGATGACGAGTATAACAAAGTCCTTGCAGCCCCAAGCCACTGTGGCATTCTTTATATTACATTCCTTGTATTATTCCCTGACCCCACATCCCCTCCAGTGCGCCCCAGCCTCTTCGAGGCTCCAAGGAGAGGAGGGCACCCCTCAAGACACGGGTACTTACCTCCTCGCAGAACAGAGGAGGTCTGGGCAGCAAAGATCCGGCCCCCACGCAGATCTCAGGAGGGAGCCTTGGGTTGGCACACTGGAATTACCAGTGCTGCAGGCAGGGCGGCGCTGGAAGCAGTTCAGTGCGGCTCAGCACAGTCAGCTGCTGTTCTCTGACCTGCCCTCAAGCATCATTCCCATCACTGGCTTTCTGCTGCAGCTCCTTTGCACTATTCCCTCCCAGGTACTTCACATCACCCCTCAAACAGTGCGCCACACATCCAACACCCGCCATATGCTGCTCTTGCAGAAGTCCCACAACAATTCTGATGAGTGCAGGCTGCCCCGATTTTCACCTTGCTGTGTTCTCTCTAGATTCATGAGTTGGGAAAGTTAGTTTGTGTCAGTGCTGCCAGTTCTTGCACTTTGGTGATCTCAGGCGAATCAGGCTGTTCTCTTCATGCAGTCCACTCCTCTGTGAAAACAAACAAAAGACGCAACAAAAAGCAAAGCATAAATATAAAATAGTTATCTCTTCCTATGCATTTCTATGCTGCTGAAATAATTTGCCTACAGTTCTGAGGTCTGCAACAGAAAGCGTTACAGAATTGCAAAGTATCATGACTCATGTGAAGGAAAGCATTTCCACACAAACTCTGCCGGCTAGACTCTACCTTAGGTTCAAAGAGATCTCATTTCCGTGGAAGTGTTCCTCAGCCCTACCGAAATCCCTAATCTACAGCAGGCCAGCTGTAGCACTCCTCAACATTTTTGGAAACAAATCATACCCATAAAAGAGACTTGTCCCAAATGTTAAACAAAAAACTCCTAACATTGATGAAATCAAACAGGATCTACATAGGAGAGAGTTATTTTTGGAGACACTGTCAAGCTGCACTATAATACAGAGTGAGGACAGGGCTACAGGAAATTTCTGTGTTCTTTGGAATAAATTATGAGTTTTTAAGATTAATTTATTGCTTTTGATTAAGAAATAATATAGCTCATGTTTGGCTTGTCCCTGCGCACATCTGAAAAACAACCTTAAAGGAGGCTTTCTCATTAACCTTCTGCCCCCCTGCTAGCACGGATATGCAATGGGAAAAGCTTTCCTTTCACAGGACATAAAGGTTTTTCTACATTTTTCTTCCTTTTTTGAAATGAAGTTAGTCATAGCATTATTGTAGCTAAAACATATAAGCAGAGTTAAAGTGACCTTAGAAATAATGCTACTCTTCTGCTTGTGCAGAGATTACAAATGCATAGCGCAACTCTTCAATCAATTTGATTCTCACTAGCTTTAGATATTAGCATTAATTAAAAACAACAAACACAAAACTGAAGGACACTGGGTTCTTCTGTAAAAGCTGAAAAAAGAGCTTTGCTTGGAAAAAAAAAACATGGAAAGAGGAGGTTTGGATCTACTAGTACAAATCTTTGGTCATTGCTGGAACATTTTCCGAGCTCATGACAGAACAGGATGTTTCATTCTCTTTCAAAAGCAGATAAATCACTACCTGCTCATTCCTGCGTTCCCAGCCTTCGTGTTGTTTTAAAAGCTAACCTGTCTCAGCGATGGAGATGACAGGTAGTGTATTCCTCACGGCCACAGGAATGAAAACGGCCTGTCTTGGCGCGCAGACGTGATCTCCCTATCTGCTAGGATGGCACTGTGCCTGCTACCAACGCTGTAGCCTAGTGTTTCTAATTACAGTCATCACTTAATGACCACATTAGGGATGTGAAAGTCTGCAGACCCAAAAGTGACACACCACTGGCAAGAAGCAGCCTTTTCCAGTTGAGGTGGCAGAGCAGGAGTCAACGATTCTTTGGCGCAAGAGGCAGCGGCTGGGACTTCCACGTCCCCCTTTTTGTCCGCCTCTGCGACCCCACACTGACAGAGCTTTTTGCTGGGGTAGAGGCAATTAGGTGTTTGTTTGTCTTCCAGAGATTTCCAAGCACTACCATTCTTAATAGTTGAAGACACATTCTTATAATTGAAAAATTCTAAATTATTTGTCTTTAAATTTTTTCATCATGACCATAAGTGAAATCGATGTCGTTTCAAGGAGAGAAAAAAAAAGAAGTAAAAGCAAACGGGGAGCTACCAGACTGCAGCAGAGCCAACCAACACATTTTGTGACTGCAACACCAAGGACAAATAGTACAAAGCTCTTGCACGCACAGTCAGAAGCTGGCAGGAGGCTTAAGGGTCATGAAGGCAAACAATTTAAGAGCAAACTGCTTTACAGCCTTTTATTGTAACACTCTGAACAGGATGTTTCAGCCAAAGAAACTATTGTCCTTCTAGAAGCAGGAAAGCCGTACAGGTGTATGGAACAAGTCAGTGTTTTTATAATGAACAAATAGAATGTATTTGCAAATATCACCACCCAGCAAACGTAAATTAATACAGCTGGAAAGCATGGGAAAGTTCCTTTAATTTTAACCAGGCTTCCAGTCCTAAAGAACCAATAACAAAATCTCAAGTTCTACAGGAAACCCACAAACTAGAGATTTTTTTACAGGCTGATTCCTGACCAGAAGCTCTTGAGCATGCATAGTCCAAGGGATCAGATTTTCAGCAAGTCTCCTTCAAATGTCCCACCACATTTGCTGGGGAATCTGAATATTGAATTCAGATTTGTTTGCTCAGAGAACGATGACAAGACAGACACTGCTTTGTGAACACTATTATGCATACGTCCGTGCATTCACACCTCCGTATTTTCAAATCTGTGTTACATCTGGATTCCTGTTACAACTGTCGCAGGCCAAGTAAAAGTAACTTGCAACATAAATAAAGGTAGTACCTCCTTGCACAGAATGGATCTGCTGGCAGTTGCATGGTGAGAAGTGTCTTGAAAGAGCTGTAAATCTACAATTTTTCAAAAATTGTAGGTATTTTCTCCAGCCAAGACATATTTGCAGCTGGGAGCTCCCTTCATCTTAAAAGCTGTGGCTTTGAGATCGCAGGATTGATCCTTCAAGGACAGGTAGTCAGAAGAACAGGGATATTTTTTAAGACATTAACTAATGGCTCTGTCAGAATCCTCTGTGTGTCTCCTATGGACTTAACCCAATGTAATTAATTACAAAGACTTCTGTTTGTTTAATGGAAATGAGACAAGACATAATTTATAACCTTGGTGTGGAAGAGAGTCTCTGGTTTTTCATCCAACACAAAACTATGTGAACTCAAGGAAGGTCACTGTGGTGGAAGAATGGTGTCTCCTGAAATGAAGAAGGAAAGTTGTTTACACTGTTTAAAAAAGATGAACGGAGACTTGATAAGCGAACCTGCCTTTAAAATTTAAGGCAACTGCTATTAAAACTGGGCCTTCTAACGGTCTTTCATACTGCACCTACATTTCCTACAGTCTTTGCACTAAGTACAGAATTCATCCAAGACGCTCCTTGCTTTGCCTCAGAATAGAGAAGGAAAGCAGATGCGCTGCCCTCCCAGCAGTAGCTGTTCTCAGCCAGCCAGACGGCAAACGACGGGCCAGAATTTACAGCAAACAGTTCAATGCAGATCATTCATTCCCACACAGCCCCTACACCCCAAACATCACTCAAATGTCACTGCTAGGGACTTTGGGAGCCAGGACACCAACCAAACGTGCTCTACACAAGGATTTCTGCAACTATCAGGAATTACTGAGAACCCTTCCAAAGTGCAGCAAAGGAAAGTTATGGAACAAGTAGACTGGTATATGTGATAATTACGGAGAATACAAGTGACCTTCAATTGCAATATGTATCTAAATATATTTTAAATATATACATAATAACTGATGTTTCACTAAATTGTATTCAGTTTCATAAAACATTTGTTCATTCATAAAAACAATTCTCTTGCTAAAAGAAAACCACAGAGCAGATCCTTGACTGGTAGCGTACCTTGCTCAGCTGGTGTACTAATGTGTAACTAATGTGTGTTAACTAGTTCTGCTGGCTCAGCTCCCAGTGACTCAATCCCCTGGTACCAACTCGATCCCACTGGCCTCTTTCAATACAGTGTTCTCCTCTACAAATCAATTAAGAGTTAGCGTAAGTTTCACCGGGAAGGACTGCAAAGTATCTAGCAACTGAAATAAAGTTGTTTGCATGTTACAGAAGTCTTTTCATAGGAAATACAGTCACATCTCAGCTGGAACAATGGTGTTTCAGTGATGTAAAATAATTTCACGTTGATCACAAAGCAAGCAGCAGGGAAAACCCCCCTTTTTTTCAGGGGGAGATGAGTTTGGGCGATCAGAATGCAACTGGCCCAAAGAAGACTCTGCCTGAGCTCCCAGCCTAGCCATGGTTCACAAAATCCCAAACATGTTCCCGTCATGGGGATCGACGTGCAAAGAACTGGGAACACCCATCAGCTAAATCTGTGCTGCCGGGAAGATGCCACGCTTGCTCTTCGACGTCACTAGCTGTGGCTAATAATGAACATTAATGGTGATTCATAAAGACATCTCCTTTCCGAGGAACACTGCAACAGCAGTTTGCATAATCCTGAGGTTTACTTAATGAAGGAACATCCTCAGCACTGCTTCATTTGATCACAGTTCCTGGCTCTTGTCTTCACCTCCCTCTCCCTCCCAGCTTTACCACAAACGCCTTTGATTAGCACGGCCCTAGTAAGAAGCTTCATGCGAAAAGAAAGCAGAGGGTGGGAAGGCAGGCGCTGAGGTGTGGCTGGTGATTTAAAAACTGAAAGGAGCGATTGGAAATGCATCAGAGAGGTGAGAAGTTGAGATGCCGCTGTGCCACCAGCAAAATGAGAAGCTGGAGGGGGTGCCCAGCCACAGCATCTGTATGTATACGTCTCCAGAGATGGAGGGGTCTGCGATGGTGAGGAACGTACCTACGGCCTGACGGCTCTGCTCCCTTCTGATGAGACAAGGCCACTATTTTCAGTATTTTGAGGTGCTTTCTTCTTGAAACCTCAGAATCGTCCAACTCCAGTGTTTTGAAATGTGCTTCACCACCCCCATTCTGAAGGAATGTCGAAAAAGTGGGTGAATGTTACGGTGCAGGTCACACACGTTGGATACTCCAAAGCTGTGTCTAACACAGCCTCCCATGGGTTTCTCCATTCCCGACAAAGGTGGCCTCCAAACCAGGAGAAAGCTGGAGGGGGTAAGCGTACCGCTGCCTTCCAAGCGACCCTGGTGTTTTAAATCCAAAAGCAAGCGAGGAAGCTCAGACTTCATCCGGCCCCATGTTGTATTTCTTTCATCGGAGCCGTGCTGGGGCCCTAGCCATGGCTCAGACACCCCTTACGCTAGGCCCCAACACCCCTCTCCTGTCAGCAGCCATGTTCCACACCCGCTGCGCCAGCCAGACAGGGTTTCGGGACGCTCCTCGCCCCGGTGGGAAGCAGCCTTTCGAGGGGTTCAGGGCGCGGGAGCGAGTGGCGGGAAAGAGCGCGGCCTGGCCCCTTGCCCACAGGGCAGCCTGCCGCCATGACACATGGCAGGTTCAGTTCAGCGGACATGCCGCCTCGACGCACAGACCTGCGCGACGCGAGGAGGCCATCGCTGAGGGGAAAAGGCAACGCCGGCTTCCAGAAATCACCGCCCTGAGCCGGGAGGGCCTGCGCCCGAGGGGCCCTCGCAGCCACCTCAGCCCAGCGCGGCCTCCATGGGCGCGGCCGCCCCAGGCGGGAAGGGGCGAGGGCACAGCGGGGCGGCCGGACTCGTTTCTCGGCGGAGCGATGCGACGCGATGCGCTGCGGTCGCCTCAGCGCCGCCCTCCGCCCCGCCCCGCGGAGGGTTGCGCGCGCTGTGCCGCGCCCGCGCAGGCGCTCTGAGGGCTCGGCCGGCTCCCGACAGAGGAGCGCGCTCCCGCTCCGGCTTCGTCCGCCTCCGCCTCCCTCCCTCGCAGCGCCTCGCCCCGCTCCGCTCTCCCCGAGCCCTCCGCTCCCTCTCTCCCGGCGGGCTGCGGCTGCGTCTTCGTGTCGGCTTCCCCCTCAGCCTGGAGGCTCCCAATATGAACGGCATCGTCTGCGCTGAGAGGCACCAGGTGGGCGGCGGCGGGCCCGGCCGGG
>Ga0065711_1000848_pt1 | contig 58329 bp, 25 predicted proteins | sample Hoacrofraction12_FD_59098 | JGI IMG/M metagenome (GOLD analysis project Ga0065711, IMG submission 59098) | Hoatzin crop microbial communities from Cojedes, Venezuela - Epithelial fraction 12 v2 (version 2) | ecosystem: Host-associated > Birds > Digestive system > Esophagus > Crop | place... | reverse complement strand
CCCCAGGGGCCAGTACTGGGCCCAGTCTTGTTTAACTTCTTCATCAACGACCTGGATGAAGAGTTAGAATGTACCCTCAGCAAGTTTGCTGATGACACCAAACTGGGAGGTGTGGTAGACATACCAGAATGCTGTGCTGCCATTCAGCGAGAACTGGACAGGCTGGAAAGTTGGGCAGAGAGGAACCTGATGAGGTTCAACAAGGGCAAGTGCAGGATCCTGCACCTGGGGAGGAACAACCCCATGCATCAGTACAGGCTTGGGGCCGACCTGCTGGAGAGCAGCTCTGCAGAGAGGGACCTGGGAGTGCTGGTGCATGACAAGTTGACCATGAGCCAGCAGTGTGCCCTGGCTGCCAAGAAGTCCAATGATATCCTAGGGTGCATTACACAGAGTGTGGCCAGCAGGTCGAGAGAGGTTCTCCTTCCCTTCTACTCTTCCCTAGTGAGGCCCCATCTGCAGTGCTGCGTCCAGTTCTGGGCTCCCCAGTTCAAGAAAGATGAGAACTACTGGAGAGAGTCCAGCGGAGGGCTACAAGGATGGTGAGGGGACTGGAGCATCTCTCCTGTGAGGAAAGGCTGAGGGAGCTGGGCTTGTTCAGCCTGAAGAAGAGAAGGCTGAGAGGGGACCGCATAAATGCCTAAAAATATCTCAAGGGTGGGTGTCAGAAGGATGGGGCCAAACTCTTTTCAGTGGTGCCCAGCAACAGGACAAGGGGCAACAGACACAAACTGATGCATAGGAAGTTCCATCTGAACATAAGAAAGAACTTCTTCACTCTGAGGGTGACATAGCACTGGAACAGGCTGCCCAGGGAGGTTGTGGAGTCTCTTTCTCTGGAGATATTCAAAACCCACCTACACAAGGTCCTGTGGAGCCTGCTCTAGGTGAACCTGCTTTGGACTACATGATCTCCAAAGGTCCCTTCCAATCCCTACCATTCTGTGATATTTGGAAGAACAAGAAGGGGAAAGAGGTAGAGGCAAATTGTCTTATTCTGACAGGGGTCCAACAGCTTCCCATCATACTGATTACATCCATACCAAGTCCAAACACATTCAGGTTTTCCCCTGATTTACACTGTTACAGGACAGGTGAGAATTTGGTGGTGAAATTAAAGATGGACACACTCACCTACAGGGTAACTACTAAAAATAGAACTACCCTGACACAGAGAATGTTATATACTGCCGCTTTCTTGACTGGCAAACCACCTGCTAGAAAACAGTGTGTATCCTATCTGTTTACACCTAGTTGTCTACTTTTCTAAAATTAGCTTTCCTATGACACCCATGTGAGGCTTTTAAAACCCTGTTCTTCTGTCATAGCTCCATATCTAAAGCTGGGAAAATACATAAACCTGTCACTAGCTGAAATGTTTTGTCCAAACGTTATTTGAATGAAAAATGTCTTTCTGTCCTTTTGTCATTTTTTTTTACTCTCATATATATACTTCTAATTGAATTTTCTGGATTTAATTCTTCATTAAAATCAAATAAGCAAAACAAACTGTGTCTTGTTAAATGTTCATTTTCAAAAGATGGAAAATGTTTTGTAAATGTTTCTTAAGAAGCCAAATAATGCTTGTTTCACATTTCTTCTTGATTCTGATAAATAAAACAAACTTTATAAATACCCCAACAAAATACATATGCAAGCATCAGTGCTTTTGGAGGGTGGGAGGCTGCACAGCTTGTGACTAGCAGAAGAGATTGCTCCGCTTGCACGGAAACGATCCCACTCTGGAAGCTGGAGGAAGGATGGGATGCTGCCATTGGCAGTGCAGGGGACACGGAGCTGACAGCTGTGGCTGTGTGGGAGTTGAGATGCACACAGCATGACAAGTTTTCTGGGCTGGGAGTGGGAAGAAGACATGGAGAGGAGGCAGCTCATGGGTGAATGTGTGGGAAAAAACAGAGAGACAATGAGGAGGATCTTCCCAGGTAACCGCTGAGAGCCTCTGTCCTGCCTCTGAATTGTAGAGAAGGTGACAGGTCTGAGTGTGCACGCATATACTCCCCAAATGCTAGCCTGGACACTTCTGAATGTAGTAATAATGGCAGAAATATAATGACCTGCACAACACAAAAAATTTTAAAAATCCACAAAAATCACACTAATTTACTAAGAAAATGAGATGCAGCAAATAAAGACCGCAGAGAAGGTGGGAGCTGGAAACGACAACCGTAAGGAGACCTCAGCCCTCTCAACTGCACTGAGTCCAAAACCCTTGAATAAACTACAGCCCAATTGTGCCGTGCCCTGGAAATAACACGGCTTTGAGATCGACTGCCTCAGATAAAACAATAGCTTTTGTGACTCACGACAGAAGCCTTAATGCTAAAATATCCTGCAGAACTCTTTGAGTGTGTGTTTTAGAACAAAGTGCTTATTACCAGGGACTTGTCGTCCCAAGATCAACCACAACCTTGACATCTGCTTATTTTCCTTTAGAAAAGTACCTTGCTTAGTTATTATATATTGAAAGCGTTGTGGTTGCCAGCGGTTAGAAGAGGTGCAAACTACCAAGGAAGTGCCACAAAGTAGTAATACTAAAGCTGCAGGACGCGAGGATGCTGAAACAAAAAATAAATACTATTAGTACAGAGACCTTTAAAAAGTAGCAATTCCTGATTTTCCAAAGAAAAATATAAGGCAAGCCTTGTACAACTTCATTCTACAGAAAATTTCCACTAAATATATCCCTTCATTTCTCATATTGCTTTGGCCGTCACTTAGCGAAGGCCGAAAAAGAATGGATGTCTCTACCCGCTGCCAGGAAGCAGCAAGCAGAGCGGTCTGGCTGGGCGAGGGTGAAATGAACATCTCCCCTTCTCACCAGCAACCTCTGACAGCTGACAACCAAGAGAAGAGTTTTGCTGTGCACAGCCTCAATGAAATACCCTGTAGAGCTGCAGGCTGCCAAAGATATTTCTAAAGCTTGTGCTAATGATACCTGTGCGGTTTTTTCTAAAACCTTCTTTGTGCCATATGTGCCACTGAACACCGGAACGCAGTCATCAGTGCGGCTCTCTCCCCTGCAGCTAACGACCTCATGTTGGAAGGTCATTAAAAGCCTTTAAGGCAGAAGGAAGCAGCCTACCCACCATCAGCCACTGCAGATCTGTCAGCACAGCACAAGTCTTTTCTCTCTTGCTCTGTAATTGCACAGTGCAAAACCCCTACCAGGGAAGCAGTGGAGAAAATCAGATAAGGGCACACAAGCCAAGAGGTCAGGCACCCGCATGGTGCGGTTTGCTGAGCTGTGCCTCCTGGACCTCTCCTGGGTCTGCACATCTCAGCAGTGCATTTTGGTTTCTTCTCACATACTTATTTGATGCCCACCACAGACAGGTTTCAGCACCTCCCAAGGACTAGTTTCAGAAATACATACATTTCAACACCTCCCTCTCCTCTCGCTGCCACAGTCCCTCACACCTGCAGGAGCTGTACACAGTTCTCTAGGCTTTTTCTTCATATAACAAGGTGCTGGAATAGGTGTAGGGGGGGCAAAAGGAATGGTGGCTCCTTCATAATGTCATAAGTTTTATGGGGATCAAGGAAAAACTACTTTAGTCAGTGACTTCTGGCTGAATTCTGCAAGCAGAGGAGCAGACTGGCTCTCTGTGTCCCAAAGAACACCAAAGTCCTGGCTGTGAGCAGCCTGGAAACCTGCTGGCAAATCAGTGGCTGTGGGAGCAGAAAATATTGCGCACGCTTCACTATGGATTTAATAGGACCATATATGCCAAGCTGCAGAAACTTGAAGGTCAATGGACAATATCAGAGATACTGATGCTTAGATTATACCGTAAACTGTAATTAAATGCATGTGAACTGAGGGTTTTGAATGCCTGTAGGATGTAACTTACCAACTGCTGGATGAATCCATGGCATTCCGTTGGAGTTTTTTTTAAAAAGACATTTCAGGGCTCATTCCAGCAGTGTATGATACAAAATGTCACACAGTTTTTCAGATTTAAATTAATTCAGACAATTTTAAATACATGCATAAATAAAGCAATATTGGGAACATCCTTGACAATTTTAATTACACTGGAGTCTGACACAAAATGTATGAAGGCATAAAAACATCAAGATTAGTATGAAAAAATAGGCTTTCTATAGGCACCATTTACATGCATGGTATGCTCTGAAAGGATACCGCTGTATTGCAAAGATGGTAAAGGCTCTAGCTCTGACGTAGGAGACATTCACTGCAGTGGGAAGAGCAATGGTTACAGAAGGCACAGGAAAAAAACACACAGTGAAAGTTCCCTGACTGTGCCTATGCCATCACAATATGGTTATTTTTCTGCCAACAAAAACTAAAAGGCGAACTCCGCTTTCCTTCCTCGCCCTGCTACAAAATACCAATTCTCACGCTCTTGGTTTCAGACGCTGTTTCTTTCTTGCAGCACCCCGCAGCAATACCCTGCCGGCAGTCCTATCCCCAGCCCCAAATTTAGCCTCAGAGCTTCATCAGCCGAGTCTTTCTCGCAGTTACTCTCAGCCAGACTCAATGTCTTTTGCCTCTTCTCCAACATCCTTTCCAAAATCCTACCAGACCAATTGGCAAAAACAATTAGAAGCTCTTGCCCAGCTGCCAAACACCCCTGTAAGTCTTTCTCTTCCTTCTTCCTTCCCTTACTCAAAATGCTCTCAGCAAAAGCTTCTCAGTTCCTCCTATGCCACTTCAATCTGGTAAAAAACAGTTTTGCTCCAGGACCCTGAACTACTGCCCTACCTCACAACTGTGGTCTTGGCTATTCCTGTAACTTATTTTACTTTAATTCCTTTTCCCTCTTCCCTCCTTGGTGCCTGCACCTTTTATTTCCTCCTTTCTCTGTGTACAACTCCAAGAGCAGAAAAGATCTGTTGTTTGCACATTGAGGAACACTGCTTCTGTGAAAAATGTTATTCGTAAGGACTGGAAGGTTTTTTTCTGATTAGCATTTTGGGGGAGGTTTTGGTGGTGGTGTTTTACTTCCAAATAGCTCTTTGAAAATTAGCTCAAAAAAACTACAGAAGTGAAACAGTTAAACAGAAATGACTTTCAGAAAACCCAAACTCTTTGGAAATGTTTTTCAAATGTACATGTGTGGTAAGTTCTGTTAACCCTCCAAGCAACTAAACAATCAATGAGCAGAGAATGCATTTTCTAGCTTCTGTATTGGGGTGAGATCGCTCATCCTGCCTTGGTTTTAGGTACATAACCTAGGTTGCCCCTAGATTATGTGCACTTTTTGACACATGGAGAACTTACCCTTCCAGAATTAGGTACTCTGAATCACACCTTTCAGGATGCATCACATATTTAGGTATAGTGCGTGAATATCTGAAGTGTCCATTGAAATACAGAGTTCTTAAAGCACCCTCCTTTCGGCAATGCAAAAAACATGAGTGCTTGAGCCTCAAGCCCCAGACTTGCATAGGTTCTGGTCTTCTTTTTCGAGGCAGATCTGCAGAAAGTTGATGTTACCAAAGAAAAAGAGATCATCATTACAAGGTATTGTGCTGATGTTGCTGTTAACTGGTTGCATACTGCTATGGGCTGGATGGTAATTGAAGGAAATGCTTTGACAGGGACCTGGGGGTGTTAGTTTTGTGTCCTGAAGAGCTACTGTCGTTCTTGGAGAAGAATTTCTAAAAGAACAAAGTCAGAGCAACACTCAGGCTCTCTGTTTTCTTCTGAATTACCAGGCCAGTTATATGCCGCCAGCAGGTCAGGAATCTGGCCCAGGTGCTAGCAGCAGAGGCAGTGAAAGTTTGACTTTCCTCTGATATTTCACCCTAAATAACGTATAAAAATGGTTTATTTTGCTTTGCCAACACAGAGCCTAGTGAGATCCTTGTGCCCTGTTTACGCAACTGCAACAATAGAAATTCAAGTGAAAACACAGGTTCTAATAACAGATGATAAACTCGGCGCTTATTCTATTCAACTGTCTAGCAAACGGAAAACAGGCAGCAGCTAGGTTTGAAAACTCACAAAGCGCTAATAAGAATCTGGCATTTAGTCTCAAAAACACAGGGAAAGACCCCATCCCTGTTACAAACAGCAGCAAGTGAAAGGATTTTCACTGGCCAGAGGGATGATAAGCTTCCCAGCCTATGGATCTGCCTCAGCATTGTTCCTCCACCACCAGCAAGATGAAGAGTGGGCAACAATTAACCGTTTCCCTTTATTACCTGATTGGAAAGAGATGGCAGCGTAAAGGGAATAAATAAATGTGGCAGTGTCAGGATACAACACTTTAATTAAGGGGATATGGGTCCCTCAAAGCAGCAGTGCCTCCCCACTGAGCATTCCTAAAACGTACCTGGTGTCAAATCCTGCCCCATCAATGGTGGGTTCGTTCACTATTTGTAGCAGCTTTTATTAAGGAGTTTGAAAATAAAATGCACATTTCTCTACTAGTTGCAAATCCTTCTTCACTTGGCAAAAAATGCATTTATTTTTCTCTCACTTTTACTTGTAGAAGCACTATTCTGTTCAAATTTACAGACTATGCCAGTTGTGTTTTTATCATGGAAACTGAAAATTCCAGAGCTCTCAGCAACATTGTCATAACTTAAACTGAGTCCTGAGAGGTCTCTGGGCTTCCAGACAAACGTCTTATCAGGAAGTTATTGCCACTGTTAAAACCAAAAGAAAACAAAATCACTTGTTAGGTTTCTGGAAAAAATAGCTACGGAGCTGTAACATGACATTTAATTAATATAACTTGTACTGTATAGATTACAAGCTCATTAAAGAATCAATAAGGTTCTTTAGTTTTTGTGGGGTGTTTTTGTTCTATAAAGACTATAATTTAATATGAAGATAATTATCTGCATTTATGGATTTCTTTGTCTTTATAGTTTGTAAATAAAGTATCAAAAGTTGGAATGAAAACATTCTACAGTAAAGCATTTCAAAAGGAACAGAACAGTCTACCAAATTAATTATGTGACTAATCGTAAGAACAAACTTCATATTTTTTTATATACCCACTAATTAGGTCTTGTTCTTGCTTCCTGAGCATCAAAGCACTGCTCTCCAAAAAGCGCTTTTAAAACCAAGATATTAACAGTTAATCAGATGGAACAAACAATTTCATCAGTGAATTCTGCCTCATGGTCAAAACTCTGACTGCACTGAAATAAGAAAATAAATGAGAAATGAAGAGTTTTAAGATTAACATCAGTGAAATTCTTCTACTGGTCTCATACCAATTGACTATAATGGACTTCAGGTGACAGGTCCACGTTGACAAAATTCTTAAGGGCGTGGTCAGCCACCGAGTCAGCAGGACCTGTTTTAACAGGAGCTGACCACGCTCAAATGGGAACAATTTCTAGTCCTTCCTCCACCTGCAGCACAGGTATGCCTATCAAGCAAATTCCAGAAGTAAAAGAGACATAGAGAAAAATTTAAGTGCGTGCAAAATTTCAAGAAATTTAAAAGACCTTTATACAATTTAAGAAACAGTATTTCAAAATCTAGAGACTATCACATAGCAAAATCACAGCAACATTTATATCATTTTAGGTAACGTCCTTTCCATATTTTCTGCAACTCACTGATAGGAAAAGAATCCAACTATCTTGTCTAAATAAAAAAGAAAGTTCTGTTTGAAACAAAAAGAACTACACCGTACTTCCCTCTCCAGAAATGTGAATGGCAAAATAAAAAGAGGTCTTCTCTAAAAGATTTATTTGCTTTCTTACATTTGTGTGACTCATCTCGCACTAAAGGCAGTCTCTAAAACGTCTGCAAATGGTGACGAAAAAGGAGCACATGCCAAATACGAACTCACAACTGAGCAGTTTCCAAAGTGGATGCTACTCCACGGAAAAATGTGTAGGGATCCACAAACAAAGGAAGCTGGAAATCATTGTCAAACTCACAAGCTATCAAATCCATGTTTTTGTTAGCAAAGTAGTTCAGTTTCAGAGTCCCCTGTCCCTTTGCCTATCAGAAACAGGCTTTCTGAGGCATTCAACTAAGAATGATCAGCGTGTTTTATTTACTCCTTGAAAACTCTCCATACTTTTTGCTCCATGCTCTGAAAAACAATCAACAATTTTACGCCATGGGGCTAGGATTGAGCTAAAGCATAATAAAGCAGAAAACAATATTGATGGTGCTGCACACACAGGAATAGCAGACGATGTTATAGTTTAGATAGGAAGAAAATAACTCAGTAGAATCGAAACCGCAAGTAGCATTCTAAGTAGGCTGAATGCAGTATCTGACACCATTTTAATGCCATTTCTATTAACACATCTCTTTAAAATAGTCTTCAAGATGCTTTGGTTTCAGATCTACACAGTAACATTTAAAACTAACCCAATGTGTGTATGAAACTGCTTTGAAGTGTGTTACTTCTTCTATTGTACCTTTTACTATCATCCTTCTAAAAAGCTTGCAAAACAAACCAAACTGAAAACATTGTGCAAGGAAGAAATATTTATGATGGATGATTTTCAAATATTATGAAGTGAGCTTATAAGAACAATTCTGTTAATTTCTTGGGAGAAAAGATAAACATGACTTGGAAAAAAAATGAACTTTATTTTTGCACTTCATCCAAATATAATATCTCCAGCAACCCTGCCCACAGCCCCATGCTGACACAAGGCTGATGTTTAAAGCTGGATCATGCATGAAAAATATTTTATATTTTTATTGTTCAGAATTTAGCATATCACTCAGGGCCTACAAATCCATGACTCTAGATAGAGTGCCTTTATTTGCTGAGGGAGGGGGTCTCAGGGAACAAGGAAATATTTTGAGTGTTTTTTTACATTGTGTGAAAATTTAACACAATTACAGCCATGACAGATATGAAGGATGCAAAGTCTGGAGGGGCAAAAAAATCTTTTCTTAGAATAACTGGGGCGGTTGGAAAAGATATAAATTTCTGATACAGCACATTCTGCATTGTGCCATTTATGTATTCCTTGAAAATGTGTCTTGTTGATTACAGCTTTCCAACAAGGGAGAAATTGCTTCATTATCAGTAAAATATTCAAAGTGATGATATGCACAGCATTGTCAAATGTGGAAAATCAAGAAGGGGGGTGTGTGTGAAGGAAAAAAAAGATAATTCTAGATTTCATCTAACAGATTTTCAGTTCAAACTTCCTTAGCAGAGTAAGACAGATAAAAATCTGCACTTTTTCAAAGCAATCACAAACAGCTATAAGACAGATAAGGCAAAGGCCACAGCTAAATCTGTGTGTGTGTGCATCAGGAGGCCAAATCCTGCTGAACCATACCATAAAGCCTCCACAACTGGAAAACTTGCTATTACACAGACCTTCCAGTAGTTACTGGGGCACTTCTGTGCAAACACATAGACACGTTCCCACCTGCCGGCTCCTGCGGAAGTTGCTCATCTGGTAGAAGAGCAACCTGCTCTAGGAGAAACCTCTTCTGGCACCGGCAGCCAGCAAAAACGCCTTGCTGTCTTCTTCCTTTTCCCACAACCCCTAGTATCACAACCCATGTAATTCATAAGAAACATGTTGTAACAATGGCTCCAAGCAACAGCCTTCTCTCCAGAACAATAAAAAATTAAGAAGATGTACATCCAGCTCAAATTCTTTGGCTATTTAGCTCTCAAATACAGAACAATTCACATACGTTCATTTTAATAATGCATAAATGCTACTTCCTAGTTCCCAGGAGTTATTCCTTCTTTCAAACGATCTCCCAAATTTGTAACAAACGAGCTTAATTTCTTTCTATACTAAAAGTGCAAAGATTCCCTCTTAATTACCAATATATCTGTCGGAATTATTTCTATCCACAAAAGATTATTCAAAGCTCTCAAACTATTCAGCCATCAGAACTTAATTCATTCAATGATTACTTGCAAAACTGAACCTTTGATCCATTTCAATCAATTAGATTTTAATTGTTGTTTAGCAGCTCTGTAATAACTACAAACATTTTCCTGAATTGTGGTAAAGCTGAACTGAGATGTATAATCTGGAGTTCAGTTTCTCCACAAAGCATATTTAAATATTGTTGGCACATGTATATTTATAACATTATCTTCTGAGTGATTCTTCAGAATTATTTTTAGACTGACAGTATTTACAGAAAGCTCCATACATCTGAGTTTTGCCAACACTGTAAGTATTCGCCAGTTCATATTAAACTCAAAACCACAAAGGCCAGACCTTCAGCCAGAATAACTCAACACAGCTCTATTGATCACATGGCTGCTCATCTATCTGGTAAACAAATACAGAAAGAGCATGTTGAAGACCTCTTAATTCAGCTTTCTCAGGAACACTGGGTCATTTTGCATTCCACAAGCTTAAAATTTTCATATGCTTCATTACGAAGGGATTACAAAAGCATATAACTCACTTGACCATATGGATAACTCACACCAATTATAACTACGTAACCTCTGCCACCTGCCCAGGGCTGAAGTTTAAAAAACAAAAGAAAAAAAGAGAGAAAATAAATGACAAATGCTCCTGTTTAGATGTATATAATATTTTCAGTACCAAAAACTGCCTGGAAAATTGATAGCGTTTTTAGTAAGGAAGCATACATATAAGGTGTAAATAATGCTTTCTTATTTCGTCTGATATCAGTGGCTCCAGGTTTAAAAAAATAAAATATTCATCTCCGCCAGCTTCTCCACAACCTTTGCATTAATTTTAAGAATAAAAGTAAACGCCCAAGAAGAAAGCCCAAAGTACAGACTTATTTGGCTCTAACAGTAGTAATAAAAAGGTGAAAGAGTTTAAAATTCAGATCGTAAATTTTGAAGGTGGCACAAAAAAAAAATCACCGGCAGATGCTCCATCCAACCTTGTTCTTGCTTACACAAACCCAAAAGACGTTCTGCAAGAGACGACCCTATTTTCCGTAATTAAGATCTTCAAATTAGAAACTTAGGTGCAAGAAATTATTTCCAAACTAAATCCAAAACATTAAATTTCAAGCATATTTTTTAAAACCTGTGTCTCATATACAGGAATAAACAATAAGGAAAAAAAGAAAACACATTGTTTGAGAGGTGTTTAAAATGGAAAATTTGTACCTGCTCAGAATTCAGACATCTGAAGTTTTGGATCAATGAATATGGTAACAGCTGCTAGTTAGGAGAATCCTGCAGTGGCAATTAACAGATCTGGCGTCCTACCCCACATAAACCTTAACAGACCCAGGAAAACCTCTTTTGCTTATGTAATCTACCTGGAGGGGATTGACTAGTTCATATTTTGGTACTTGTCTTTGCAAGGCCTCCTTCTGAACGGCTCGTAGAAGCACCATCTGATGTCATATAAGCACCAGCTTGTCAAAATCCCCGAAAAACATAAATATGTTTACAGCCTTCAAAATTAAAATTCACTGGGCTAAGAGAGTCCAGAAATTTATTTCCTTCACGTAGGAAATGAGGAGACATTTTCGAACTTTGGGAGGAACTTCAGGTTTTAAGCTTCAGTAATTCAGGGTAATTCTTCTCCGGTTTATTGCAAACAAGCCATACTCCCCTTCATTGCAAAACTGCCTAACCAAGACTCATTTAATCCTTTAAGGGTTGCAGTTTCAGTTGTGTATCATAATGGTTATGGAAAGAGCTTGAGGGAGTCATTTTGAAGAGACACAAGAGTTTTAAATGGGATAATTTATAGATTATTTGAACTAAAGCAAATAGTTGAGTAGACCAGGTAATAAAACACTGTTAATAAGACAGAAGGGTAAGGCAGCATGACAAACGTAACACAATGCTGAGCACAAGAGGGAATTTAAATCATTATGTTCCCATTGTGCACATCCGCGATGAAGACTACTGTTGTCTTTCAAGACTGTCAGATGTAAATTTATTTACTTACAATGGCTCTGTGTTGAAGGACCATTCTGAACAACAGATACATGTTAAGTTCAAAAGACAGCTGATTCAGTAACTGCAAAGCAGGACCATATGGTGAATGAGATGAAAAAAACCACCCATTATCAATAAAACCTCTTGGAATATCTACAGCAAATCAGTTTAACAGAATTCAGTGGTACAATACCAATTTGAAATGACCAAATAAAAGACTCAAAATTAGCTCTCTCAAGCTTTCACATAAAATGCAAACTACCATGGCAGGGTTCACCAATTTGCTTAAAAAATTACATCTCCTTTTCAATTTTAGTATTTTTATATTTTGTGCCACTTCATACCTTAAAAGACAGTGGCAGTTAATTTTCTGAATTGTTAAAAGTATTTATCATTCTTTATGTTGTCACTGATTTCTTTCCCCTCAGTAAAACTTCATTCGGGTTATTAAACAAAGGAAAACTTGTATTTGCCCCTCTGCTGTAGCACTGTCTTCTGGCAAAATGTGAAATACATCTGTTTGCCACTACTAGGATATTGACATTCAAGAGGAGCCAGAACTGCAAATCTAGTATTTAAATCACGTAACAAAAGCAGAAGAAACCTATGCAATTATACGACTTCTTCCTGATTACTATATTGTCTCATCCTCTTCTACAAATCTATTTTGTTTTCAATCACTGAAAAACAAGAGACCAAGCACTAGGTTCATTCTTTCATTGTTCTTAGTAAAGAAACTTGTATCAAAAGAAAACAAGAGCAGGAGGCAAAATGGCAATCAGGATGATGTGTCTTACGGCCTCAACACAGCAAATCTCCTAAACCCTCATGAATTCTTGATCCTTTTCTACAAAATGCTTTTAGTATTGTTAGCCTGTGTTAGGAGTGGCACTTTTCTATTAAGATAAACTTTCTCTTTTTTTCTCATTCTGATTCTGCCTCGAAGGACTGTCACCTTTCCGTTGATGGACTTTATTTTTTAATCTCTACAAATATGACCTTTCTCATGTTGACTGAAGATTTTCCCCTAGAAATTACAGTTTAAGAAAAATTGTGTATTGCACCTCATCTATATACATAACTGCCTAGTCTGAGAAAGAACTAACTATGTCCAAGCACTACATCTAACTACCTGATCATGTATCACAGGGAGGATGAAAGCTTGTAGAGCTTCAACAGGGGCACAGGCACCATTTCGCACCTCTCGTATTTCAGGTATTTTAAAGCTGACTTTATGATTATCTTTACAGATTACACTTTCCTTCAAATGGACATAATCCAGTATAAATAACCCTCACAGCTAAGACAAAGCAAAATAAACTGAGAACATTTAAATAACTCTTTCCCTAATACATACATTATACAGCCAAAAACCGCTAAGGAGGTAACATTAGTTCACCCTGTGGCTGATTGCCTACTTTACCCAAAAGTGTTTCCCTTCGCTGACGCTCAGATTTGATAGAGAACCACACGTTAGTGTAACTAACTGCAGAACGCCACAGAAATGTTTGAAGTCCATCAGGAGATTTACGGTGGATGAAAGCAGTTGTAGAGCAACTGTCCTGGCAAGAACATGCCCTATTGCAGCTTGAGTTTGACAAAATATATCTAGAACAAGCTCCCTACAGTCTTCTAAACATGCACTGATTTGATCTAATAAACCCACACATCTACAAGGAAACTCCCTGGGAAAAAAGTGCATCCTATTTGCTAGCTTAAAAACTTCCAGGTATTTCGCTCACTTCCTACACACACTCACCGTGCTACAGTTCATCATTTTAGATATAATTTAGGACAATTAGATCCTGGTCTCACACGCTGAAACATAATGACAATAATGGTGCTACTGCTACTACTAAATAACTGTTTTCAAGCTGAGTGCCTTCCTCGCCAGTCCTGTAAAGGCAGCGACATCTCAGCACCTGCAGTTCCTCAGAGATGCCAGAGAAGTCTCTCCATCAGATGACAAGATTTTTTCAAAAGTACACTTCTAAAAAATAAAAATAAAAAAGCCCAGCCTGTAGGTAATTTCTGTTTTGTTCACTAATTTATTTTTCACTGGAGCACACAAAAGTACAGTTTCCAACGGAGAAGGAGAAACATGGTTTTGGGAAAGGAATGAGAAACATAAAACTGCAGCTACTACAGTAAATCCCCAGAGAAGATAAGTTGTTTGTTTTTTTTTTTTCTTTCTCAAACAGAAAAGGGAAAAACCTCTTACAAAAAGCAAATATAGAGTTATGCAGACAAGATACTTTAAAAAGAAAATTAATTATAACTCAAAGGGCAATTACTTTAATAAGAGTTTTGAGATACACGAGCATTCAGTTCCTCAACAATAAGAGCACTATCATAGCCAAGCCAACTACCGCTACTCCCTGTATGAGTATCACCACTCTCAATGGTGTATGGCCTGATCAAGATTATACCATCTAACCAGACAAATACAAGGAAAATTTTAATGTTTGCTAACTAAAAACTGCAGACTAGAATCCCTCGGATGGTATAAACGACAATACAACCCCTGAAATCAAGAGAGATTCATTAACTTAATACCGCAAAGGACCTGGCTTTTCCTGTTCACAGTTCAACTGATTTTATTTTTTTAATGTGACTTTTCAGAGTAACAATTTTCCTTGGATTTACCTGCTGCAATAGCCAGCTCTTGCAGAATAACAGATACAGCCAAATCACAAGGGACCACGTCAAATTCTCCCCAGTTTGACACGCAGCCTATTTTGTGAATTAGAGCTAACTACTCCAGGTACTGATGCTCTCCATCACTTGCAAAACCTTCTCATAGGAAATAAGGAGATCCTCCTTACATTAGAAAAATGTTTTACGCTTTTTCTATAGAATTTCAATGAGATTTAGTTAAATTATGAAGTGCTAAAAACCTCCTCATTTTGCTTCTTGGGAAAATGTCAGCACTGCAGCTAAACGAGCAACAAAAAAATGGCACTTCCCAGTTTTCACACTTACTTTGTGACCTGCATAACCTCTAACTTTTTTCTTTGGTAACAAAATACATAGATGATAAAGAATTTAAAGAGTTAGGAATTAATGACTAGGGAAGTCAACTTCCATCACAGTTCTGCTGGAATTCAGCACATAAACCCCTTAGGTCTTCCAAAATTCTTAGGCATTACTCTTTAAACCAGCCATCTCCATATTCCAAAACTGAAAATCCACAGAGGTTTCCTCTGCAGGTGAGCTATGAAACTATTAAACAGGAAAGAATCTGCTGTACAGTTTGGAGTAGCAGAACAAATAAAATCCAGTCAGAGCAGCTGTTTTAACACCTGCAGCTGCACTTGCTTCTGTCAAACTGAGAATGATTCCTGTAATCAAGACATCTTAGGCTATATGGATCTAATTTGGTTTTCTATCATAAATTCATTTATTTGAAGCCTAGCTTTAGTAACACAATTCTCTTCAATTTTTCTAAATCATTTAGAAAATACAGTACCTGGGAACGTTAGGGATCATTATTAGGGATCCAGAGGGACTTATATATATAATTGTCAGAGTTATTGCAATGAAAGGTGATACGAAACCATGATGTAAAAGATAGAAACAAAATAGTACAAATCTTGAATTTTTCAAATATAAAGTATAAATATTGGGTGCATGCAAGAACAATGTAATTATTACTACACAGTTTAAATTTATTCCCTATTAGCTCTCCTCGCATCACCTGAAAAGTCAGCAAGATTCTGTGGAGTTGCAGAAATGTAATTACCAAGATCAATTCAATGCACTGTGCCATTAACACGCTATTATAAAGCGGCCACCATATGAAAGCATCTCATAGACAGGACTGTATTTTGCAATTCATAGTGCAATTAGGTGTAAGTCTCATTCAACGAATCTGGTCCTAAGTGGAATGCAAATTCTGGATGTCTTTGTACTCATATAAAGGTCAGTCATGTAAGTCAGAATTAACTTCACTGGGCAATTAACAGGAGAAAGCACTCTACTAACACGTAAAGGCTTTTCTAGCAAGCAAAGCTGACACTAATAGCAGCCATGGTTTAAAAAAAACAACACACACCCTGAAACACTGATACTTCAATATTTTTAGACAAAATATTTCTTGACATTTCCTTTTCTTTTTTCCTCGTCTTGCTTGATTTTATTTGTATCGTGACACAGACTTATGCCAAGAACGCAAATCTGTAAAGCTACATCAAAATTTGCTGCACCAGGGCTTAAGACAAAGAATCCTGAATTCCTGTGTTGTGTATTCTAATGTTCGGAGATATGTCTGAAAAATAAATAGGCGTATTAGTGAACTTTTTCTAAAAGCTAACCCATCAGTCCTCTGACCATTTAAGTAGAGGCTTTGAATCCTGCAGAAGTACTTCTGATATTAATTTTGAGTGTAATTAATTTTGAGTTTCAGCAACGTATTTGACCATTTTCTTTACAACTTTATAGACAGTCCTAATTCATAGCAGCAGCAGCACCAAATTCCCCCCCACACTGCATTTATTGAAAGCTGTAGCTATGTTCAGCCATGTTTCACCCTCAAGTATAACAGTTTTAGTTGCATCAAGAGGCCCGCGTGTGCACTTTGCAGAGCCTGAATAATTAGCAGTTAATCAAAAGTCAGTCCCCAAGCACTAAAGATACAACAACCTGAAATCAGATTAGATCATACTCGTATCAGATGACCCTTAGCCACATACGTGTTAAATGTATGAATGAAAACGCATTTTCTCCTTCTCTTTTTTTTTTTGACTCACGAATGTCCCCTACTAGATAGCGCAGAGTGAGCTGGTCTGCTGGCTCATTCATGAAAAACCCAAGTGATATTTCTAAGTACAGATCTACTATTATAAATCATTACCACCCCAGATTTTATAGCATAACGCAATTAAACTACTGAAAACCAGTGAATGCCTGATGCCGCTCAATTTTTGTATTTTGTCTTTTACAGCAAAACACAAACTTATTACGTTAAATAAATCAAAACCTGAGAAACAACTTCTGAGACAAAGAAATTGAGCACTTAAATATTTCCTTTGGATTCATATGAAATTCATTCAGTGACAGTAAGATGAGGTAGAATATACGCTGTGACTTCTGTATCTTAGATGCAAACGAAACACAGTCTCCACTATTTTTTCTTCTCAAAAGACCATAAACAGAGCCTTTTCCTCCCCTTTGTACCTCATTCTTCTCAAGCATCTAAAGCTAGAATATAACCCGACCCGAAAAATAAACATCTATTTGAGTTACATATCCTGGCTGAAAACACTTCTACTGGAGACAGAAGACGTCTCCTAAATTCAGTGAGAAAAAGAAGGCTGAAAACGAATACTTCAAACAGGGAATTGAATTTTACATGGCCTGAACACTTTTCAGCTTTATCAGGTAGGAATGTGGTTTTCAGCAAGTATTATAACGATATTCTTAAGCAGCTTCACTGACTCAGTGGTAAGTCTCTGTATTGCAATGTGAGAAGTTTGAATTTGAATTCTTCTTCCCCCTGGGTTGTCACTTTCTGATTCTTGCGCCAAAATGAAGACCCAGGTTTTACAGTAGAGGAGTTAATCGCATAGCTCCATGACACCACGCTTGCTGGGGAGGCTATGCAGGCCTGGGGTTTGCCTGGAGGGGGTTTGTGCTGAATACCACCCTGGAAGAAGGGTGAGTACCTTGGGGGTCTTTGGGAGGGGCTTAGTGCAAGGAAAAAAGGGAGAGTTTTGTTTCAAATTCAGCATTTTTCTTTAAAAATACAATGTGTTTAACAATTGCCAACTACAAATTGGGGCACAAAGCGTCAGATCAGCCTACCCTCTCTGAAGCTGATGATATTTTGTTCTCCAAGAAATACTTTTATTGAGCATCCTGCTGGGGCAAGGGTATTCAGTGTCTCTGGAGGTGCCAGAGCTCGAGGATTAGCACCTGAAACATGTTCACCACCCACATTCGGCTTCCTCCCGAGTCCAGTCTCCCTTTCTGCACCTGACATGACTCAGGAATCTCACTGGGGTGGGGGGCTCAGTCTTTTATAGTTTGTTAAATGTGTCATGAACTGAGCATTGTTGGGCTGTTCGCAAAGAAGACAGACATCGTACTAGAACATATACATAGGACCACAGCCTCCACAAAACAAGGGTTAACCAACAACCTTTCTTGAGCCTCACTCCGCTGGATTAGTTCGTTCCATGGGCACTTGAAGATGTGGGACAAAGACACTGATGATAAAGAAGAGAAAAAAAGCAGAGACAAATGAAACACAAACTGAATAAATGGAAGTTGCAAAAGGAGCAATTTTTCTCCTCATATATGACGAGCAAAGCAACAAGTAGTGAACACAAATGACAAAAGTAAAGACTTATGCTGAAACTCAGAAGAAGCTTTGGAGTTATCCCAGGCAGAAAGCTACCTCATACACTGCTCCTTTGACTGAAGGCATTCAGACAGGTGCCTTATGCAATCTCTCTCCTAAAATATACCCTCTGGTTTTTAAGAGGTTTATTTGGAAGATAAGTCTAAATTAATCAAATCACTCAGTTGATCCTATAATCTTGGGCGTTACAAAATGACAAGTATTACATGAACCTTCGGGGACACAGACATAAGACCCTACACAAAATCAGTCCAGAACCTGGTCTCAACATACCCCACATAAGTCCAAGACTACCTGTAGCTGTGAGCCCTAGAGGAACAGCCTGGAGAGAAAGTGCTACAACCCTATATCCCTGGGCAAGTACAGGATCCAGCCACAGTCACTAAGCTCAAGGCAGCAGAGAGACTTTAACTGAGGTCTCCAGAACTACGAGACTTCCCAAGAGGAGGTGACAGGCCCTGTAAAACAGGCATACGCACAGGCAGCCTTGAGAGTTGCAAGTCTTACCCACTCAGTCCTGGGACTGCTGTGTACATAACTGATGGAAATATTTCAGAAAGTACTACAAATAATAGTAATCCAGACTTCTTACTGTTTAACTTTAAACTCAGCATTGTATGTCACCACAGCCAGTAAGGTAGCTCATTTGCCCTTTGGACAAGAGAAAGGAAGCGGTGTGAGAGGTAAATAACTAAAGCACTTCAGCTGCACGGCTCAATGTTCAGACCTTAAATAGCTCAAAAAAAAACCCTCAATAGAAGCTTGTGTATGAGCATGCAAACAGTCCTATTCTTCTGAAGACCATGTGCAAACTTGTCTGTAAGCGGATAAAGCCAGATTTGCTCAGTAGCTTGTAGGATTGAGCCATTAAAGCACAATCCACAAATATCAGCCTAGAAAGTAAGGCTAATTCAGTCTCATACATAGCATGAACTATTATTTCTAAAACAATATATTTTTAAATACCTTTAATTTGCAGCTTACACTGCAATTTCTAAGCTATTCCGCATATGCCAACAGAAAAGCCAGGAAATTTGTCGGAAGCACTTCATGTTTAGCAGAGAGACCCTCTAAGCTGCACTCACAGACACTGCTCTTCTTACTGATATTCTCCTGTTCTTCCTCTCTTTCAGCAGAGTAGTACGCTAGGGCCAGATCTATAGAAGAAGCTTCTTCTCCAGAGAGCAGTGAAAAGGGATGATCCTGTGGAGGGGCAAGTTGGGCTGAACAGAGAGGGGCCATTTTCCTGCTTAACATCAGCCTAGCCCATGGGTGATACAGCAAAAGTTTTACATCTTTTTTAAACGGAAGCAGAATTCTCTTTTTGTTCTGCAGTCAGAAAAAAAAAACCCTCCAGGAATTACTTATTTTCAGAGTGCTACAAAACTTGTCAGCAGAAGCGGGCACTGTGGGAGGGGAGGGGAGGGGAGGAAGGGTGTTAAAGTACTCCTGCACATATTTTCTTCAAGAGGCTGGGGGAAGAAAAAATGGTAGACAGAAAACAGATGAAAACCAACTGAAGGAAGGATTAGTTTAGCACAGATGTTTCTATGCGATATCCGTAATTTCATACCCAGCATAGTCATTGACAAAGGTGTGCTCATTACCCTACACTGAAAAACTGTGATTGCTTGTTAATGGGCTCTCTCCCTGATTAGGCTGAGGTTACAGTACTGAAAGCTGGACCTCCTGCTGACTGCAAAGACTTCTGACCAGTAACTCAGCATCTGGAATAAAACCAGCTCATTGTTAAGCCTGTGGGTGACGAGAGCCTTTTGTCCTATAACCACCTCAAGAACAAATACAAATGAACAAGCTCGAGAAATAGAACAGAACAGAAAGTACACTATATATTCTGTAATACGGGAAGCAAAGTAGGTAAACCATTTGGTTCAATTAAGACAAGCCAATACGGGAGCAACTTCATTATCCAGTTTGGTCCACAAACCACAGTTTTATTTGCTGATATTCTCATGCTCTTAGCTCCTGGGAACACTAAATTAATCTCTCAGGTCCATACACAATTAAAGCTCCATCCTGTTTTGGCAAGACTGAGGTTTCCTTTTTATTTAGTTTATTTGACAAGAGTTTTGGTAAAGCAGAAGCAAAGCAGGGTATTTAAATCAATACCTTCATATCATTTCTCTATGGCCCGCGACCCCATTGCTGTCCCGCCTGGGGCCATCAGTCTCTGCCCCAGTGGCACTGTAGGATGCTGGTCTCCCGCCCTGCCCAGCCTCGGGGCTGACATCCCAGCTTGACCTTGGCCCATCCCTATCCCCATGGAGGTGTCTGATGCCCTGGGGCAGGGGCTTCAGCCTGGCTGCCCCAGTGAGCCCCTGGCCCTCTCTGCATCCTGACACTTGCAGATTGTCACTTTTGAAGCACGCAGAGCTAGAAGGATCAACAGCCAAACCTGTCTGGCTTCCCCTCTGCCCTCTGCATCACATTTGAAACACAATTTTCACTATTTCACTACCACTACAAAAAAGGAAAACATGGAAAACAACTCCATATTTATGAAAGAACAGTGACGGGAAAAGAAATACAAAGCCTAACTCACTTCTGCACCCCACAGCTGTTCGCTTCATGCAAATTAAAGATTTGCTTCTGTACAAGAGGAACCAGCTTCTTTGCCCTCGCTGGTACTTGCCCGCTCCCCCTCCTGCATATCTCCCTTCGCATTCGCCATGCCCCATCTGGCTCCCAGCATGGAGCACAGCAGCTGCTCCAGCTCCAGGATCAGGCAACTCAGCAAAGCCGAGGGCTCGGATCTAGCAGTGCTCAGCAACCGCCCCGGGAAAATCAGCATGTGGGTGCACCAAATGTGCGCACAATGCCTGCCGGAGATGTGCGAAGAGACCTCCATGGCAGGGAGGACAGGAGCTAGACAAGGATTTCTCGTCAAATTTTGTTCCTCTCTAAATTTTTCTTTTTAATTCCTATTTCAGAGAGAACAGAGAGAATGGCAGATGGAGGTTAAAAGAACAGGTATGTCACAAAACGCTTGCAGTTTTATATGCCACACTATAAACCAATTATTCACATAGGCGAAAACATGGGATGGCAATGACCAGTTTTACTTAAATAAAAAAGATATTATAAGAAACGGCGAGTCTCATTATTCCTCCTTTTTTTTTTAAAAAAAAAAAATCAGTAGCTAACTTCATCTGTACCAGCTGAGATTAAAACAAAGTTTTAGTGATTACTTCACTATCCTCACTGACCCGTGAGAATCATATCCCAGAAAATAGGATTTTAGTTATTAAATGGAGTATTAACTTTCACAGATTACAACTAGGTAGCTAAGAAATTGGACAAAATAGTCATTTAGAAGAAATCCTAGTGTTTCTTAATAGTCAACTGAAAAACATTAGCCATAAGTGACAACAAAATAACCATCAGCTAACATGTGCCAAAATCAGCCAGGACAGTTGAAAACTGGAAGCCATCTACAAGAAGAAACGGTGAAGCTGGCCGATCAGCTGGACAGAGCTTCCTTTCCAGAAAATACATAATCAAGTTACAAAAAATGCAAGTCCCACGTGCCCCGACTGTTGAATCTGCAAGAGCCCTCTGTATAAATACTTTCCCATTATCTTAGGAGCTCAGCTGGCACCACATCATTCACACCTTTACTCCCCACTCTGCAGGGATCGCTCCAGAGAGCCGGCCAACGCTTAAGGCAGCTGCAGGGCAGAGGGGACATAGCAGAGAATGGGCAGTTGAGGGAGATGATACGGGATTGTGAAGGGGCATATTGATTGATTCCCCCTAAATCTCATCACCTCCTGCCAGGGCTGTGATAAAATCTTCCAAAAACCGACAACGCTACAGCAGCGCCAGTGGGGAGACACCTCTTCACGAGGAAGATGCAGAAGTGGTACAGATGCACCACCGCACATGACACGGAGAGAATACAACCCAGCAGCTCGCATGAAATGCTGGTATACCTTTGCGGTGAATGCCATGTAACGTACACAAAGACCCTTGTCTATTGATAGCAATTTCTTGCTGTGCCATGTCTAATTTGGAGCATCTTTGCCTTGGTTCATAGTCCAAGCCCTGTGTATATCTGTGGAGCACTGTAAGTATTTACAGTTCTTTGTAATTAGTTAATAGCAATGACATAGATCTTTGAGGAGCAGTCTGCTGTGACCGAGCAGTTTTTAAACACAGAGAAATACAGGCTAGGACTTTGTTTGAAGCTATTCAACACTGCGTTCAAACACAGCAAGTTTGGGAGATGCTATTTAAACAGTGGAAGTGAATCACTTTTAACCAGCTGTTGATGAATTGATATAACATTAATTTTATTTTAATAATATTATAAAATAATGATCAGTAGACTGATGGGCCATGAATAGGTGATTACCGAGGATTACAAGAGTATGTTTCAGTGATGAACAGTAGATTGAGAAAAAAGTTAATAAGCACAAAGAAGGATGAAATTGCTTATGAAGAGAAATGATGGGTTCCTTTCCAATGGAAAACACAATGTCGCAAGACATACAGGATACTTAGGATAAATATTACAAATATACATGATAATTGGTCTCTGCTCTCAAACAGATACCCAGACCTGACTCTGCTGTATCCCTTGCTTATACAGCTCACAAGGTCAGGCCCTATTTAAACCACGCTCTTTTTATGCAGCTAGAAGGCACAGCAAAATTTTCTTCCATCACCTTTGAGACTTCCCTTTCCCTCTCTTAACCAGCAACATCTCAGTCGTGCTCTTCTTTGCATTACACCCAGTGGAGCAAATAGAAAGAACAGGAACAACACAACCTTCTCTGCAGCTTTCTATCAGCATGGTGTTCCTCCCTGACACGTTCAGCTGCTGTAAAATCACCATGTAAGCCTGGTAAGATATCTCCATATTAGCTGAGGGTCCAGCTTTCCTCCTCCTCTTCAGATAGTATGTCTAAACTGCCTGATCTTCCAGTGTGCCAAATACCACCATAACTGTACCATCAAATGGGAGTGCTCAGCCCTGGAAAAATGATGTCTTTACATCTGCATTTACATGCCTAAGCCCCTCAAAGACCTAGATACTTGGCTTTAGACAGTGACAATTGAAAAGTGATTTCAAATAAACAACTTGCTTGTGGGACAAACCACCTAAGGATTTTGTTGCCATTTTTAGAAGAGTGAGCCAACTGTGAAGGCATTGCCTCAGAACAAAGTAATTGCTACGGAGAAAGTGGGAGGATAAATGTGAGACTCCAGCAAAGTCGATGACAAACAAGGTAACAGGGCAGGCTTTTAAGATTTCAGTTATGAAATTAAAGGGTAGCTTAACCAACCGGAAAAAAGATGGAAGTAACCCAGTGGTATACTGGGAATAAGGGTTTGGTGAGATCATCTGGGTAAGGGAGCTGTGGCTGCAGGACAGGTGGTACCTTGGTCAAGCAGGGAGCCAGGCATCGCATGGCTGAAGGGTTGGCACTTCAAATCAGAAGCTGATACTGTCAAGTCAGCACTGAATTTCTGCACTTCTTTCTTACAGCTGTATTGTGCCCTTAGCCTGTGCAATTATTAAACGTGAAATCAAAAAGATTGAAGTGTATGAAACATTTACACACGCACACATACACACCTCTGTAATTTGTCCTATGGCTAGAAAATATCTTGGAGCTTCAAAACCAAATCTTCACAATGCATTTTAAAATTCACGAAACGTAGACTCACTTATCACATGAGATGCCCAGGGACAGAAAATAACACAGAGAAAACAGCTTGAGGTAAATATTTTCAAAGTATGAAATATGCCAGAACTAGGGAAATGTCTTAATCTCCAGTGGTGGAAATAAACCAAGTGAAACAGTTTGATATTAAAACAACTAATGTTTTTAGGACAGAACAAGTTCCCCAGTAGTATATTAACGCAAAATTATGCACTTTGAAATGGGAAGTGATTAAAAATATACAAAATAAAACCAAAGCACAGGAAAGCTTTTTTGATGGTAAAATCAAATTAGGAGCAATTTTTATTGCACTTGGAGGGAAAACTGTATTAACATCCATTAAAATCTATAGTAAACTGATTACCAACGATTGCTATGGTTTAAACATGCGCTTTGCAGACTTCTGAAAAGTATGTCAAAAATTAATCCAAAACACCCTCAGAGAGCCTGGGTATGACGCCTTAGCGATGGACAGACGGACAGATGGATGGATGGATGGAGAGTTTCACACCTGCAGCCTGCTGACACGGTTGCTGCTCAGTAACAGCCACAGTGGAGGAGTAAGTCACCCACCCATTGAGACCCAGACTGCCTAAAGCAATCTGGCTGCAAGGCAGTACACAGGAGACTCCTGTGCCTGTATCGTGCCCTTCATTGCAATAACCAGGCACTTGCACAGTTTTCTTAAATAAAAGTGTGCACCCGGCAGAGACACACGTTGCTAGTTTCGAGCACAAACACTTTGCAGGCTGCAGCATTTTGGGCTACAGAAGGCAAGGAGGTTGTGGCACTGCTCCGGATCGTCCTGGGACCACCACGGGGTACACAAGCCCTAAGGCTGCACAGCTTCACCCAACTGCCCCTGGAGGGGAGCACTGCAACCCAGCCCCACCACATTACTCAAGGCAGCAAGTACATCCTGCAATATGTGACTTGACTTGTGGTACGTTAAGCATCAGAGATAATAAACTCTGGAGACTTGCAATTACCGTACAAACCCTGGTAATAAGGAGACAAATGGCCTAAATAAAGCAGGCATCTCGGGGTGCACGAGAGATCTGCTAAGGTGACCCACACACTCTACATTTTCTTTATAGCATAAGTCTTGCACTGACCCCTATTCTTTATCAAAATAATATCTTCCTGTTAAAGCTGTCAGAGCTTTGCCCACAATAAGCCCACTAAGCTACAAGATGCATTCTTCAGTATGGAAATTTTCATTTGACCTCACTGTTACTTGTGTGCAGAACTAACATGGAACAATTTCCCAAGACACACTTAAAGGCAAAAATATATTTTTCCATACAGTTGTAGATAGACTTCACATAAAACGCCACCTTGTATACTTTCATCACATTTAACCAGTTGCATCACACTGTTTAAATGCAGGTTATGGATCAATGCAATCAAACAATGTGAGACTGAAAATTTCAAAGTCACAAGTAATATTTCAGCAATTTGCAGTGCCTTGTTCTTCAGCAGTCACTTAAAATGCAGGGAGCAGGTACAGTCTTAAACTGCTGAAAGAATAATTACCTTTCTGACTGGGTCCTGAACATAATGCCACTCTACTGTATTTTTCTGACAAATATATACAGACATTTTCACAGATTCAGTGACATTTTCTTTTCTTTTATTAAATACTCTGTGTGGGCAAGAAAAGAAAAAAGGTTGCAGTATAATTTACGATACCATTTAATATCAATAGAACAATACAAATGAAGGAATTTTAAGAGAAAGTTACAACGTTTCTTCCAATAACTTCCCCTTTTGTGTTATCTGTAAGTCATATTTTTGATATTCACAAGGCAAATGAATGGTTTTTCTTTCTGAAAGAAAAGGGGGAACTCAAAGCACTGTCAAAAGATTATGAGGCAACGATGATGTATTTTAAAATTAACAGATTAACTAATTGAAGACTAAACAAGAAAAAGTCAAAGAGATGGTAGGTAAGTAAGTAAAGATAGGTAGGTAAGTAAAGATCTGAATACACGCACGTGCTTTACCATATGCCTAAGAATACAAGAGATGTTAGGAAAGTGGTCAGTAAAACCACGAAACAGCACAGAGAAGACAAGGGGGTGTCATTTATTCCCACAAGAACAGATGCAGAGAAAAGAACTTAAACCTGTGTAGTGCAGCACATACTTTTTATTTTAAGTCATGCTGTTGCAGTGAGCTGGCCTGAATCAACTTAGCATGTATCATCCTAAGCATGATGCATGCAAATTCTTTATTCTACATCCTTGCCTGACTCCTCCTCACGGGGATGGGACATAGGCCATCAACAGAAAATTGCAGGCTGAGTCCTTAAACCCTGATAGCAGTCAGCTGCCTTTTTAGAGCACTTCCATACTTAGTGTAACAGGTAATATATGGCCAATACAGTATTTAAATGGGCATGTTCTCTCCATATGGGCATATTTAGATACAATGCCAAGATGAGGTGCAGATGCCCAGTTATAAAATCTCACTCGTAGGCTAGTTCTGTCTGTGCAACATTTCACAAGATGCAAAACCGTAATTTTAGATTTGGTAGAGACTCTCAGTTTTACATTAGACAACACAGCTTTTAAGTGACTTAGTACTAGAGCCCTAATAAGTATTGATATAGGATGCTCCCATCTGAATTTGATTTAAAATTTGTGGGTTCCACACACTGATGAAACTGTTAGGTAGTTCTTTACTACCATTTGTAATTGGTACTGACCTGGGGACAAGCGTTAATGTAAGATGCAAAGCTTTCAGAAACGTAAATACCAACCAATGAATCAGAAGAACTGCATTAACTGTATTTTTTTATTCCAATATTTCAACTTCTGCTAGTCTTCAGAGAATCCATTTTCAATCACGTCTCACCAACTTGCCCTGGGCAACTTTTAAGCTAAGAATGTGACGATCATTTATACTATCCATCAGATTAAAATAACATGGAGGAAAATTGTCTGGGTCACACATATTGGGCAACTGATTTGCACACACCCCCAGGCATCGACTTACATGTATTTTCAACAGACTGCAAAACTACCCATTTCTCTGACTTTGTGAGGTTTTGCACATACTGAATCTATGAATTAATAAGCCTACTGAGCTGATTTATGAAGGCATATACCTGAAAGGAAAGAACAGACATACTAGTAAGATTTACCGGTATACTAATGCCTAAAGGCTGATTTGTTCAGCATCGATTAGAAAAAACTGTATGCGTTCTCTGGGAGACAAAAAAAAAGACTATTTTCATTGAAGTACTTGGAATTTACCCTGTTCTCAGAGTTATGTTGCCAAATAACCAACTTTAACAGGATGCTGTAACAAAAACATTTAGCAGGGGACCAGAAGAGATACTGAAAGCAAGAAATGCAGTGCACTTTGCAAACATCTTCTCCAGGGAAAATGACATCATGTCTTAACTGCTCTGTCAGACATTCTCATATGCTGAACAATTCAAACAAAATGGATTATATGTTGTCATTTTCCATTCAGAAGTTGCTGCTACTTTGCTGGATGACTGTGTGCTATCAATTAATGCTCTCCATCTGCCTCAAAGTTCTCAGCTGGCATGCTAATGATGCCTATCAACGTAAAGCCAAGATGGGACTGTCAGATACAACTTCTACTTGCACTGATTCCAAAATGACCTGATTTCTAATCCACTTGCCTGACCACAAAGCTTATATTCAGGCTGTCAATGCAACCTAGCATTGCACTTAGAGACAGGATAGAGACCTTATGTAGTAGTCTCTCCATTTCCTTTGCAGTCCAACCACAGTCAGATCATCAGACCAGAACACTTCTAAGCTTCAAAGAAAGAAAGCCTTTAAGTAATTTTCCCCCAGCAAATAAAATTGCATGAACATTGGAAATAAGATAATGTTCTGTAGAAAACCAAGTCAGATGCAAATTCTGGCCAGAGAAAGGAAGGAAAGGAAGAGAACAGACACACAGTCTTTCCTACAAGGTCTCTTCTCACTTTAGAGTGGAAAGAGGCAGTGTTCATACAATTTCTTGCCCTTGACTGGTACAAAAGTGTGAACATTTAGAGTCATTCTGTTCTGGTAACTTCACCTGTGTCTCCATTCCTGTAACCGGTCTGGAGCTCATATAGTGCTTTGGGCTACATATCTGCTACAGTACACACCCAATGGGTCTATGTTGGAGCCAGAAAGCAAGGCTGCTCATGCTGCATTTCTTAGAAATAGGGCTCTTCTGCTTTTAATTTTCAGTAAGTCTTAGGCTCTGTAGCTCATTGTGTAAATGATTTGTATTAACTACAGTCTGAAACACATACATAAAATGAAGAAATCAACACTGAAAGCTTTTAACACAGATTCCCAAATGCATCCTAAATCTGAAGATTAACTGAATTACTACAAGAATGCTCTAAGATAAGGTTTGTGCTGCGAATTCATCAACTGCTGCACACTGTGACAGCCCAAGTGGTTATCTCTTAGGATTAAATACGATTATTAAGTAGGTCCAAGTGAGTTGGAACAAGCAGCAACAGTTAGCAAGTAACACAAGAGTCACACTCACTTGTCACTGATGGTTCTCAGAAGTGACAACAACTTCCTCTCCTTTCATATCTCAGCAGCACGATTCCTCTTATTACTTCCACAGAGCTACAATGCTGAGAAAGCATCAGCTTCTTTATCTCATTCATATGAGAAGTCCAGCATTGAGACGTTTGCATTTTCTCTTGCCTTTTTCTATTTCTTGATGTAGGGATATAATTCACTGCTGTGGGGAAAACAAACGAAACAAAAACCCAAAACCAAACCACCAACCAAACAAAAAAAACCCAAAGAAAACCAAACCAGGCAACTCCAAAATTAAACTCTAATGAAACCAATGCACTCTTGCTCACCTGTGGAAAGTCTTCTATCTTCATGGGGCAATTGAAATACAATTTAGACGCCTCCGAAAGAACAGCAAGCCTGTCAGCTCTAATGCATTATGCAAGAAGGCAGACTTCACCTAATGCAATAACAGCATCCTGAACAGTACCAAAATTCCCTATCTCCATCTCTCTACTACCTCACTCTTCAACTTTCACACTTAAAATAGGCCTCTATTTCTTTTTTTTTTCTTTTTAAAGATATTATATACAACTGTGCAAACTGGGTATTAAAAGAAACCCATGATCATTTCATATTTACACAGATTACAAATTAACACAGAGCTAGGGCATTTCTGAGAACCCCACTGCATAATCTGTAGGGTATATAACTTCAGGCATTTTAAGATATAAAAAACTAAAGGTCACCCTCAGGAGTCTATTACTTTCAACATTAAAACTCAACTTCACTCACTCCTTAAAGCTTCTTCAAACACAGTTTAAGAAAGGAAAGCAGCAGCATTAACCAAACATCTAATCTTTTAAAGCAGAGAGGTCTTTCTACTCTACATACACAATCACTACAGATTGGTGTAGGCAGGGGTAGATGTGAACACGTAAACCTCCACAGGAGGTTTATGAACAAGAAGGAGCCGTATTACATATGTGTTAGCATGACAGGAGAGCAACTGCACAGATATTTAGGATTTAAAACCCCCAGACGATCTGAGACTACATCAGACAAAAGTCGCTAGCCAATGGCTTCCAATCTGTAAAACCAACTTAGACTCCTCAAAGAATTAAAAACCTGGATAAGATGAACTCGTTTGGCTCTTCCGAACCAAGCAACCTCTGTACATCAAATCCAGTGGTGACTTTCCCTTCTCCAGAGTCATCGGCTCTCGGTTAGTCACGACATGAGACATCCCGAGGCCCAGACCAGTCATCAGTACCTGTAAGAGCGGGAAGCCCACTCCTTACACAGGCATCACCAAGCAGTATGGGAGGATGATCTTCCAGCTATAACACAGACTGGGTCCTTGACACTGCAGGCTTAAAGACAGGAATGCTAGTTATATATTTATCCATTATTTTCTATGATAAGAGATTACAAGTTCACTACAAGATTATTCCACCTACCAACATTTAAAAATGGAGTGCATGTTTGAAGTCAGCTAAGTAAGTTGGTTCCAGGTAGGATTTGGGAAAACGGCTTGGGAAAGCTACACTTATCCTGCCAAAATGTGGAAGGGATAGTTCCCAGCCAGAAGGATCTGGCAGGTATGAAGCATTTACATATCTCATAGCAAAATGCAGAACATTTTTCTTAATATATTTTAAGACATAAAATACATATTTCAAATACTCTTTTATGAACTTGTGTTACAGTCCAGATTACACAACACTACCTCCATTTAAAAAACAAGCCTACTCTAAAAAAACCCAAAAAAACAACCCAGCCACATTCATGGTGTTTTGAAATAAGAAATGACTAGGAAATAGAAGGAAATAATGAAGAAAACACTCCTAGTCATCTTAAGAAACAAATTGCTTCTCAGAAATGGGTGTTTTAAGATAGAGCACAAGTGGCCATCCTCGGCTGCTGTAAATTATCACTGTTGCAGGGAGCTCTATTTTTACCCACTGAAGATTTGCCCCTAAGCATCTGTCAGTGAAGCAGGCCAGTGAACTACAGACATGTATATGGAAAGGCATTGATTCTAAATAATGACAGAAGACTTACAATATGTTGGACAATTCTGGGGACAAGGGGATACGCAAAAGATGAGGAAAGTCACAGTAAGTAAAGAAACAAGCAGGAAAGCAGAACAGCAATAGTGATAACTCTCTAGGCATGGCAATACTGCACTGAAATCTGTGTTATAACCCTCCCTTCTAAATCCTGTGATGTAGATCCCATATATTAACTGTGCTCAAGCATCTGGGCTGAGTCAGCATCTCTGGTTCCTCCCTACAGCAGTCAGTGACAGCTGGGGAATGCATTGCTGAAATCGAAACAATGGTTGCTCTGAACAGTGGGATAAAACGTTTACAGACCAAGATTTTAAGACAGTTATTTTCATGTGCATCTTAGCTCAACAAGTCTAGCCAGCGTATCCAAAACCGCCTCCTTGACGTCTGGATAGCGCATCTCCCTGCTCCGTACGCTGTGCTTGACTGGCTTCTTCCTGCATGGCACCAGGTGTTGTGCAATCTGGCTGAAGGCTGGAAATCAGCCCGTCCCTGTTAGTAACTCGGGCACTCTCCTGTAGTTCTGGACTTGCTTGCTGGAGGGTGGCCATCCTGAGCCATTGTTTTGTTTTCTGCTTGTTTTTCCCATAACCTTTGTTAGTGTAACCCATTGCAGTCACACGCCAAAGCCCGCACTTCATATGGTGTTAACAGACTTCAAAAGAGCAGCTTCAAGCTCATCACGCATGTAGGAAAGAGCACTTGAGAGATCAGCCAGCTACAGCTTTAAACAAAATACCTTCCCCAGAATTACGTGTAATGTTTCAATAAGGTCAGAAGACAAGAGAAAAGGAAAAAACCTTTCCTAGTATCATACATGTAAGCAGCATCTCTTTGCATCCTGAAAGCACCACCTTTCCTGCACTGACGGCAGGTACTCTGCTGACAATAACAACCCTGTTGCTTCCTTTGCAGGAAAACAAGAGACTGGAGCTGTCGCATGGTATTTGTAGACGTGAACCACACCAACCTAGCTGGGCAATGATGCCTTTTAAAACCATAAACTTTCATTGCTTGGAATATGTCACTTGTTAGATAAAAAAGCCATTAAAATGAGTAGCCCAACAACTGGTAAAGAGTAACTTTTAATTACACAACATCATCAGTAATTACCACTTATCCAGAGAAGAAGCTTTGATTAGCAAGTGATAAATGATGTGATTCTGAACGTATGGCAGTAGTTACTCACATCCCTGAGACACGATGGATATGTCACCACTAAGCATCTCTACTTTAAGTCTGGGTATCTTTCTAAATGGCCATTTACGCTCAAAAAGCAATGACAGACGTAAAAATCTGTGGAGGGAGGCAAATTGGACTTTAATTCAGAGCAGATAATTCTGTCAAGGAAACATTATGGGAATGATGAAAACTAGCAGAAGCAGATTATTAAATTTATACTGTGCTGTATTCACTGCCACCACTTTTAACAACAGGCTTTCTCCATCATGTAACCAAATATATGCTCATCTCTTCAAGACTTCCAGAAACCAAAACCAGATAAACTCACGATTGTCAGCATTTCAAAACTCACTCCACAATACCCTGCTTTAATGCCCTTTTCTTCCTGATTTTCATTTTTATTTTTATTCCCCCATGAAAGAAGATTTTAGCCTACTACAGTAAATACTGTAAGGTATTTACTCTGGACATCAAAGCGCTGGCGGTACTTCCTTTTCATTGTACAAGGCCAAGATAACAAATACAGATTCATTATTAAATGTCCCACCTTTCACACTATGCAAATTCACCCAGCCTGCAGCCTACTTCTGGCAGCCCTCTTTCCCAAGGGCCCTTTAGGAAGAGGCTATCAGCCAGATTAATTATTTTAACAATAGCAGCCTTTTCCTACTGCCATTTTTTCTGTCACCATTATATGACATAAAGCAGGGGGAAGGCAGAATGAATTTATCCAGTCTGTAACATAACCCAGTCCAAAGCTTCCCAGAAGCACTAGATTCAATGCGCGAGTACAAAGCCATCAGCCTGTGACTCGTTACAGGGGACAAGAGAGAACATCGCACATGCCTGCTTCTGGAAGGGGCCACATGGTCCATCTGGCTGGCAAGATTGGCCACCACAAGATGACAGACTGGGACAGCTGTTAAAAACCCGGAACTAAAATAACCTTCTCCTTCTTGTCGTCATTCCTTACGATACATTAGCTTTCAAACGGAAAATGTGGCAACTCCTAAATCCTCTGACGTTCAGTAACTTACGTATGGTTCATTTACTGGTCCTGCTCTCTTGACAGGTACTTGACAGGATCATAATTGTAGTGGCATGTGATCTCAGTGCAGCACACAACGAAGGACACACACTGACCTTCCCACGAGTCTCACATGGGATCCCTGACCCTCCAGGAGTGAGGAAAGCAGTTGTACAGCACTGCCTGCCTGCTCTGGGTACTCCCAGCGAGTACAACAGCCCAGGGCCACTGAGTCCACCCAGGAACTGGCCCAGCATTTGTGTAGCTCCTGCACAGCCAGGAAAGCTACTTGTGTCTCAGGGCATGAAAAGGAATTCTGAGGGAGCCGTATCACCTGCTGTAGGCACAGATGTAAGCTGGACGTGTTAACTGGGGGAAAAAAAAGTAAATACAGGCAATATTCATAAAAATGTAAAAATCTGTAATTTTCTTACTCTGAGATGACACCTGAAGTCAGCAGCCCAGAGTAGGCAGGATCAGACAAAACCAAGGATTCTCTTAACTCCGCATTTTATTTCTTTTTTTACAACTCAGAGCCACAGATCTGCATGGAAGGAGAACAAATCATTCCTCTTCCAACCTGAATGACCCTGGGTGTCAGGACTTGCCCTTCCCTGGGGTGACCACAGCCTCATGGCTCCTTATTCCAAATTTGATCTTGTTGCAGATACTGGTCCCAAAGATGCAAAACAATGCAGGCACTGGAGATTAGCTCATGTGAATGGGTTGTACTGTATGTTTTATTTCACAGAAAACCTAAAGCAGTTGGCACTGCAGCCTACTCTGTAATGTTTACAAAATTATAATAACCCCAAAGAAACGCCATCAGGAACTTCACACAAGTTAAACAAATCACCTTCAAAGTGGCACTCTTGACACAGTGGTGTCAAAACACATTTCCTTTCCCCCTGGCACAATCCTATTATTTCATATTGGCAAATGGAAGGGAGAGAAGCAGTTTTCAACCCATGGGACAACAACAAATTTACAGGGAGATCAGAGTGGCTGGTGAGCTCACAGAACTACTTGGGTTGAGGTTGGACTTCCTCAGGGAAAAGCTTCTGAAGGCAAGAGGTGTTTGACAGAGAAAAGACTACAGGATTATCCCGGAGCATCTCACCCATGTCAGCGTAAATCTGTGAAAAGACAATGTCATCTCCATGACTCCAACTGGCACCAGATCATAATCCCTCCCATGAAATGAAAACAATCTGATGCCCTGTGATCTGCCCCTCCTCAATACCAACAGACAAGCAAATGAGACTGAGTAAAAGAAATTATTTTCCCACTACTCCAAGAATGGCCAGTGTAAGCTTACACAGGTATCAACGCTTAGATAAGAAAGACTGAAATGGCATCAGACACTGAAGTTAGGCGGAAGTAGTTACATGGAACCTGCACTACTGTCCAATGTTCTTATTTTCTTACACAAAGTCGGGTGTGTTTTTGTACATCCCTTTCTGAATGTCAGCATTTTTAATGCTTTTATGATTACCCATCAGCCAGATGTTTTGCAGCATGTAGTCTCTCTAAATCGAGATATGATGCTAGTATTGCTTAAGAGTACCAAAAGAGAGAGGGCATATACGATCTTACACAATAAGATGTCACTCCCCCAAGTTGAAAAAGAAAAGAAATTTGAGAGGTAAGTGACCTCACACAATCACAGAATGTGCTAACCTCAAACTCAGCCTGCCATCTTACGCAGAATTTGTATGTTTATCAGATACCAGTTTATTAATTTGGCAAAGATTGCATATTAAGATGCAAGAGTGCCTTTTGTAAACAAACTGACACACACCCTCACAGGTAAACTGGAACATCTGATTAGGAGAGGGACCTGGCTAAGCTCTGGCAGTCAGGAGAGCTTCCCTGTCCCACACCACAACCTAGATTTCCAGTGCAATGCTGTATTTATTTCACTACCACTTTTCTTCAAAAGAAGCAATGCTTACAGAGCAAAAGACTAACATTTAAAGGAAAAGAAGTCAAACGTCTCTTTCACAAAGGAAAAAAATCAAGGGCCACTTCCTGCTGCACTTCAGATCCATGGGAACCACTGGCATCTCTCTCCCCATTTCTGCCTATGCTGTGAATGGTATGGATGTTGGTTGGACACAACAACATGTCCATAGAATCCAATGCCAGCTGAGGTCGAGATGGAGAAGTGAGCGGCTCAACCTATAATACTTTCACAGAGAAACTCAGGAAAGAAAGGAATTTAAAAAGTCTTCGAACTGAATTTTAGGACAAAAGTTTATGAAATCAGTGGGTCCAGCACCTAAAGACCTGATCAACCTGTCCCAGCTCTACCTCCCTCTGCAAGCACAGGGCAAGCACAATGAATCCTGAAGCAGCCATAAATGGAAAGTCCAGTGACTACAAGCTGAGTATGTCTAACAGTGCTGGCAAGAAAAAATGGGCTCTGTCAGTGAGATTAACATAATTTCTTAGTACAGAAGTCCAGCATAGGATGGTTCAACTTGAAGCAGGAGGGAAAAAGCTTAAGATATCTCTGACTATCTGTACAATACCAAGTAGTGAGGTTGCTAGCAGCAGACCTGTGGTGGAAAGATCCTGCTAGTGCTGAAAACCTGAAGTTCAATTCTTTTGTATCTCAGGGATGAGGAGGGGGTCTGCTTTAGCACTATAGATGAATGCCCATTAACAGTGGGAGCACATTAGGTATGCACCTGGAGCACAACTCCTAATTTAGTTTCATCCAGTTTGTGTACGCTAAGCCTGCTCTGCAATGTGAAACTGGGGAGATTTGCTTCAAAGCGTACTCCTCAAGCACTAGAGTGCACAAATTTTCTGTTGGCATGAAAGGAGCTAGCGAAGCATACCTGTGCGGTGCAAGCTGCTGGCTGCAGAAATAATGCAGTTGGACATACAATGGGAGCACTCTGGAGACCAAAAGAACAAGCAGTGAACCAAGGTGCTGATAAAAAGCCAAACAGTATTCAACACAGAAGGTGCCTTATCCAAGAACCAGTGACACCTGAAGTTACAACAAGATCCCTTACCCAAACACAAGAAACGTGTGCCAGCTATTAAAAACAACCTGTTGCGAGTGTTAATGTTTAAGGGTGACCGTGGCAGCAGGAACCTATGGGGAAAATCTTTTTAGCAAGGCCTGTTGCAACAGGACAAGGAAAAATGGTTTCAAACTAAGGGAGAGTAGATTTAGACTAGATATAAGGAAGAAATTTTTTTACAATGAGGGTGGTGAAACACTGGAGCAGGTTGCCCAGAGAGGTAATGGAGGCCCCATCCCTGGAAACATTCAAGGCCACATTGGATGGGGCTCTGAGCAACGTGGTCTAGTGGAGAAAGTCCCTGCTCACTGCAGAGGGATCGGGCTAAATGACCTCTAAAGGTCCCTTGTCCCTGCTCACTGCAGAGGGATTGGGCTAGATGACCTCTAAAGGTCCCTTCCAACCCAAAGCATTCTATGATGATTCTATGAACCTACGCATGCATATAGTCACAGCCACGCTGGTTTACATATATGAACAAACAAATGCATGAACACACAGAAAAAGTAAAAGACCCCCCTGAACAAGTGACAGCAATAGTTGTGCATTCAGCTACGTTTTAGTTGCACTTTACCAAAAGAGCTGAATATAGAGCAAACAGAGCAAACACAAATCATAATCTGCCAGCTCATGCAGGAGCACGTTATTTTATGTAACATGCTAAAAACATGACAAAATTACTTATTTGTGTTTTCTTTACTTTCCAAGACTACTTCCTTCTCTGTGTCTCAAATTAATTCATAACCTTGTTTTGCCTTGGGCTACAGGACAAACAGGGAGAAGACTGTCCCTTGAGCACCCACTCAAGTCCACCAGATCCTGGCTGGGAGATGTGCACCCAGCTCCGTCCCTTCCTGCCTTCTCCCGCACTGGGCATCACAGTGCTTCTGGACAACAGGACAGCTTCAACACATGGCTCTGCCCTAAAGCACAACCTAGCTCCTAAAAAGACCACCTGTCTGTGACCTTGACAAACAACATACTATTAACATGCCACAATTCTGGATATTTAGGAGACTTATATTTTTGTTAACATATGTAAAAGATTGGTGAAATGGCACTATTGCATTCCTACAACGACATAGCACAAACAGCTATCTGAAGTGCTGCTTATGTTGAAGACTGTCTCTCAAATTGCAACAGACTCAATAACCAGCCAGATATAGATGTCACGCTGCTAGGAAGATTATTCATAACTGTGGTGCACTCACAAATATCCCCAAAATTTAAGAAGGAAAAATCCAGGTACTTGATTTACAGAGCATCACTGAGTCCCTGCATCACAAAAGTTCTTGCAAAACTTCAGGCCAGTTACTAACACTAAACTCCAAAAATAAATTTGTACTCTATGACCAAAGTTCAAGGTGTGCAGGAACTGCTTTATCGCTTCATCTTCGTAGTTCACTGGAGGAAATTTGAGGCAATTGCAAGTGGGGACGGTGAAGGGGCGGAAGGGGAGGATGAGGGTCAATGGCACCAGTGGGCTCTAACAAGTCTATTTGCTGCTAATAATGATCATGTCCTTAATACACAGTATTGATTTTCCTCTTCTGCTTGCCAAAACTTCTAACTCTTGGATATCTCTGTTTTTATTGAGGGTTCCTAAGAGTTCCTGGAGCTGAACTGGCTCATTTCCTCAGAAAGCCATACACGTATGTGGGCACCTGACTTGTCTCTAGAGGCATCTCAGCTCAGTAATTAGGCTCCGCCTTTCACTTCCTTCTAGTTCCAAACAATGCATCTGCAGGCTTGCTCTAAAGCACATCAGCCATTTAATCACACAAAGGGATTTCTTCCCTCCCAAAGAAAAAGAAGTCAGATTTGTGAATTTCCTTGGGGGGGAAGCTATAATTACCAATCATTAGTAGCACATCCTCCCCCCACAAAAGGTTGAACACTAACATTCCTTAAAGGGTTTCCTGAGCCTTTTTTGCTTGGTAAAAATATCTGACAAGGGTGGAAAAAACCCTCCACAACATAAGCAGCATGAAGTCCCTTTGCTGCATAATACATTTCTTATTTTGATAATTACGAAAGGAAAGTTGGGCACTCTCTAAAGCAGTTTGTTCCAGATTGCTGTTGCTAGCTCCCACTGTACAAAAATAATGACCTCTTCACCACCCCATCAAAACAGTAGCACGCAATCCTGGCGGCACAATATCCCATTGTAGTGCTCTAAATGCCGTATTGGCAGAGGAACTGGTGCGAAGGAGGGAGCACAATTGCTTCTTTGCCCTCCTGCTGCTGCCAGTGCCAGTTCAGGGTAACATGACTCACAGCCGCTGCCAATATGTTGATCTGAGGGAATGGAGACAGAGGCCATGCTAAGATAAATGCATGGACAAATGTCACGCTCCGGCCTCATCTCCTTTTAGCTTTTGGAGGAACCTGGGAAAGGAAGTCTCTTCTGATGGAGATAAACAGCAGACACACACTGCTCAGCAAGACAGCCCGCTTCAGCAGCATCGCGTTCTCTGTTTTAGGCTTGGCTGCTTTAAAGAACAACCAATCTCCTTTTTCTTATGATCCTGTGGTATAAAACAGAATCTCGCTTTGCACACAGAGACAAGTTCATGATATTTAACCTGCATTTCAGCTCTCCTTGCTTTTTTGCCTTCTGTCACACCTCCCGTCCCCTGCCTACCTGCATTTATCAGATGAGTAGACGGACAGGTACAAAAGTCTCCCACAATCCACACTGAGCAACTGTGATGCCACCCTGAAGGTTCACATATAGGCTGAAGCCACCTTGTGAAAACAGAGTGCACACTGTACAGGAATGGAGGGACATAGCAACCCAAAGCAAAATCATATCCACCCGTTTCCTCTGTTCCATGAATAACACATACCACCACCGAGAATGCAATTTAAAAAAGCAACCATTGTGCTCAGGTAAAGCAAATGAACCAACAAATAGCATTTGTACTTCTAAATGTCTCAGCCACTTCAAAGGCTTCCCACCTCAGACAACACGCCCTGCAAGCCCCCATGCTGTGGAAGGCAGAATCCCATCACTAGGAGAGACTCATGGCAGAACTTGCCGGGCGAAGGCAAGAGGAAACACCGAGGCTGAGTGGTGCACAGGGTGCTGTAGGCCTTGCAGATGGCCCACCACATTCCTACATGGACTTCAGTCCCATGACTATCGCAGCTGCCGTTCCCCTGACTCCTATTTGGTGTCCTTGCATGTAAAGCCCAAGCTGATATTTCACCATCCTTTTTTTGTTTCCCATGACTCTCCTGACAGGACTTGCTTTTTCCACAAGCCAGCGATGGCGAGGCTCTTAGCTGATCGTTTCCTGCAGGACTTGGTTGACAGTTCTGTCTTGTTTATGGCTCCTTTCATTTTAGCCACATAATTATGTCCATTTGCAGTGCAGAAATGAATTCCAAGAATAAAGTGACTCACATTCATTAAGGCTGTTTGTACAGAATTTGACAATGTTGTACTCCATCCAGAAAGGACTCTGTGTCCATGTTTGCAGCAAGGCTGGATGGACGCATGACAATGATGAGATAAGTGGTAAACCGAGATGTACTCACCTCCGCCTCCACCACATGACCAGGAGCACACAGAAGGCTGGCACTTCTTGTACCACTAGCTTCCTTTGGTACCACAGGAAAACCTTCCATGACTCACCACAGAATTACAACCAAATTTTAAAAAAGGGGTAAAGGGGTGATGATGGTTTTTGTTTGCTTGCAGGTTTGTTTATAAATTTATATTTTACAGGACAATGGAGACCATCTGATACCCATACAAACAGCACTGCAACTTTAAACAGGTTTTGTACCTGACAAAAAATACATTCCAATTTTTCCGTAATTCTTTTTAGAAATTATTGGGAGGTTTTCGTTCCAAAAGAGCTACGACAATTTATTCCTATAGTCTTGTATCAAACGGCACGATTATAATTTAAGTTGGACGCAGGATAACACAGTATATAGTTTTAAAGTTGTCACTACATACACCACAACCACACTTCTGGATAGGCAAAGCAGTGGTCACATGTAACTCAAGCAAGGCAATGACACAAAGAGGGAAACTAACATGCTGGCTTGAATTTTATCCGCAGCCACGGAATCCAGCGGCATGTTCCCGTGAACCACAGGCTTTTGCTGGTACACCGATTAAAGAACTATTTTAGGAACTTGGAAGCCCCAAACTCAGGTGCAGCATGAAAGCTTTTTTTTTTTTTAATTAAAAAAAAACCCAAACAAAAACTCACAAGCTTATAACTTACTATCTCTTTACATTCATTCTGGAATATTTGCCCATTAAAAGCTACATAGTTGACCCTGAGGTACTTCATGGAAAATTTAATATCGTTCTTCAAGAATTAGGTCAGAACCTGATATTTTGACCTTTATGCACTATGGCTGAACAGTATGAGCAGAAGTCACTATAACATCAGGCTTTCATTATAGGGTCGGCACCTCTTTACTGTAAAGTATTCCAACTGACCCCAAGGGGATTCAAGCTATTACTGGATATTCCTTCTCTCACACAAACTGTCTCTCCTCTCACCAACAGCAGTATATAATATTTCCATCAGCAAAAATACATTCCTCAATTTAGAAAGAAGACGTCCTTCTCACTCACAATCAGCAAGTGTCATCTCTGACATAGTATCTTGTCCTCCGGCAAACACAGCAACTGTTTCTGTATTGAAGCGGCAAGTAAAATCTGTATCTGGTGCTGACTTGAGTTAGAAAAGTGTTTTGGTTTTAACAAAAAAAAGGGATCTCATTTTCAAAATCACCCAAGTAACACTAAAGCTGTGTCCTGCTGACTATCAATAGCAACTAAATCTTTAGGAGATAACATAATAACAAAATTATTGAAGAAGCAGAAACTAACAGAAAGATATCAGATTGAAAGTGGCTATTTGCAATTTTTCATAACACATGTAAAAATGTGATAGTGACTGCACACTACTATGCACAGAACATTTTCCAGAAAATCTCAAGGGAATATGCACATTGGCTTTGCTACATGAAAAGAAAACCAGTTGCACTGACCTGAGCTCTGGACCTGGTTATATTTTGACTAACAGGTACTGCTAGACTGAAGGAGAACTGACAGCTTTTCCTTCCTTAAACTTCTGGGACCACAAAGTTCATATATTCAGGTTAAATGCGTCTTACACATCTACACTGAAAAATGTGGTTTTCTCTGCTCTTTTTTCCCATCTGCCAGAGAGCAGGAAACAGATAGCAAATTGGATTGTAAGGCTGCACCACCGATAACCACCTCACTTTATTCATTCCTCTGCAAAAGACTAGTATTATTTGGTTTTCCAAAATCTTGATTTACTACTTCCAGCAATCTGGATGGGAATTAATTGGGAGAAAATACAAGCGCTGTCCAAACAGAAGACTGACACAAGAGCTACTGCCTGAAAAGCAAAGCCAGACTGAGAGCTGGAAAAGGTCACATCTTTTTATTTCTGCAGGCAATTAACCATCAGAGTGATTTATTCAGGGATTCGATCCATACTTCAAGCAGAAAGATGGAATAACTTTCTCTATTTAATACTGATATGCAAATTCGCTATTGAGTTAATGCAGCTTGAAACTAATTTTCAAATACCTCACTCACCTCAAGTGTGGATTTGGCTCAGGGATCACGGGATGAATTTCCACAGCTCCTCCCGGGCAGGACACCAGAGTGACCAGGCTCCGCGTCTGTACGCATGCACCACTGAGGCGCTCGCAAGAGCTGAACACCTTGTCATGCCACACGACCGGGGCTGACCTGGTGAACCAGAACCGATGCGTTCAATAGCAGTCTGGAGAAGGAGAGCTCTCCTGGGGCAGTAAAGCAGATGTTACAACCGAATGGCATGAACCTCCTAGGGTATGAAGCTCAATAATGTATTGTAGAGGGTAGAAACTGTCAATATCTTTTCTTTTTCCTCTACCCTTCTGTTTAGAAGACTATTGGGAAATAGATTTTTTTTTTTTTATGTCATCTTCTCACAAAACCTGTGGTGTATGACAAAGTGATACCACTAAAGCATTAGAACCATGAAGTAATATATAGTCATGAATAGCACTGAGTCACAAAGCACTAGCATTTCTCAAATCTCCCTTCCAGCAACATACAACATAAAAATTAACAAATAAAAAATAAAAATCAGAATTTTTAACACTGCTGCTGGCAGCTCCAGGTCAGCTCACCAATCTGAATTAAGTCTATTAAATTCAGTGTCGTTTCTAATAGTTTGGAGACAGCTACCAGAAAAGGATGAGGGACTAGAGAAGATAAGGAGCAAACAGCTAAATGAGGCACACGCTTGGTGCTTGGGACAGTAACGTCACCAGTTCCAACCACTTCACGTAGCCAGATGACTTTGTCCTATTGCTGAAACCAGGATCTGCCTGAAGACAACTTACTACTTGAAAGGATGGCAAATAAAAAACGATACCAGAATAAAGGCAATTTAAATATACATTTATTTTAAAAATATAAGAAAGCCTCAATTGCTCTGTTTTCAGAGAACTTCCTATTGAAATAGTACCATAAGCTTCACAAAATGATGCAAAGACAAATGCAGCACTTTCTCTTGCCATCAGTTAAACAGAAAAAAGTCTAGGCAAAAAAAGAAAACCAACACGTTAGCGAGCGTTCAGCTTCTACAGAAAGCACTACTGCTTTTAAGTTTTGTAAGGAAGCCAACCAATTCACTTAGTATTTTCTAGTAATAGGCATTTACCCACGTCAGCTATGCCAGCCTTTTGTTTAGCACAGAATTATTGCCTGTATGTCTTGAAAATCGAGCCTGTCATACAGATACTTTTTTAAACAAAATCCCACACTCATTTAATAAATGCAGGCATCTCAGAGATAATCATAAACTTGCACAGAGCAATCAGACATAGGAACGTGGTCATTTTATGGAGCACTGAATCAAATGCACTTGTGTCCAGCTTCTCCCTCCTTCCCTTCACCAACTGCACCCTGACATTGCTGAAATATGCATGGAGCAAAATGCAATCAGCTCAAACGTGGGTATCAACATTTTACTTAGATGCCAACAATTTCATATAGTAGAACAGTTTCATAGATAGAGGTAAATATTATATATGGCACATCCTCAGCTAGCTTAAAGCCACATGGGGCCCTCCAAAGCTGCAGGCTAGGTTTACACCTTATCTTAAAACAGGAAAGATTATTTGAACACGAAGATACAAAGCCACTTGCCATGATGCAGATGGATGATGATTGAATGCAGCTAGTCATATGAAACGTGACAATACATATAAATGCACCCATGTATTTGCATATTCTTTTTTTTCATATGGAGATAAAGTATTGGCTGGTACAGGATGAGAATATAAAGCTGAGACTGTAACAGAGTTCACTCATTGATATTTTGAAGATGATTATCAATGTACAAACAAATACTTCTTGCTCGGACAGGACAATAAAAATCTGTGGAGAGCACTGATGACAACTCTCAATTACACAGCCATTACCAGGCACGTTGTACTTATACTAACTTTACCTTTGTAGCAGCTTAGGTATAGCACATTTTACGGAATGGTGAAAATTTTCTACACCAAGATAACAAAAGGAACAACAACCAAAAAGAAAGCCAGCACCACAGCTAACAAGTTGTTTTCTATGCTGAATATAGCCAGCGTTTTCTGCTTGATTCTTCACAAGATAGATTATTCTTTAGGTTTATTAACCAGAGAGAAGAACACATTTTCTTCTGCTGCTATTTTATATTCAATAATGTATTTTCAAGCACTCCTTGAAGTTCTCAGTTACCCCAACCTAACAGAGTTTAGGTCCAGTAACATCTTAACTACATGACACTAAGTGTTTTTGACAAGCTCTATTATAATCACATTTAAATGTTTTGTTCTAATGCTTGTGTTTGCCGAAGTCTTTGATGGGAGATTAACTTACCTTCACCCTAAAATCCTATAATAAATAAAACAGAAATGTAGTGTCAATTTGTGTCCAAATCTGCTTACAAAAGAGAATTAGCTCAGGCCTTTGCTCAGCCAAGCGCTTAATCATGTGCATAATTTTCATTACGTCAGTATTCCCACTGATGTCAGTGAACAATTGAAGCTATGATCGTCAAGTTATATACATGCCTGAGTGCTTTCCTGGACTGGGGCCTAAGAGAATTCACAACACACTGCAGTGACTCAGGACAGACAGTCCAGGGAAAGTCTCTTGGGACAGATGTCAGGCGAAAACATAGCACATAGCCTGATGCTCCCTTACAGATAATAAGAAGTCCTGCATAATAAAACAGATGACAAACTTCAGCTACATTTTCAACATAAAAAACAGCATTATGCTGGCCTGAGTTGACGAAATATCATCCAAAATTCAGCCAATTAATTGATGATTAGAGTAGTGCCAATTAATTAAACCAAACCAGGAGAGATACAAAAACTGTTCTTTACTGCATTTCTGCATAACCAAATGTTACCTTATCATGTTTCATATAGTCCAGGGGAACACACTGACATCCCTAATTCCTGAAGTAACTTGTGCCTTTCTAGTACAGCCTCCCTGCTGAGAGAAGAGTTCACATGGATGAGCAGCAAGTGAAGATGTCTGAGGCATCTCAAGGTAACACGCTACTGTGTAAAGGACTTTCAGGTCATTGGGCACTTGCCTGCAGAAAAAAAGAGGCTTCCGTGGACTCTCTTGCAGTCTCCTTGTGCTGATCAGCAACGAAGATTTGTAAAAAACACTAGTGAGACCGCATCCTGAATCTGGAGACGAGGAAACCAGAATGACTTGAGAGACTTTTCATGAATACTTTCATGAAAAGCTTTCACACTGACAAAGTTTTGGTTTTATGTAGCGGAGAGCAGACTGAGAGCTTCTACAAAGACAGACATTTTTATCTGTGTTACGGAGTTGAAAGCAGGCTTAGGCAGCCAGGAAAAAGGATTTAATTATCACTTCTTCAACCATATCCTGCCCACAGCAAGTGCTGCCTACTTTGATGACTGCAGTTGCTGCCACTTGTTCTCTGCCAGCAAACAGGAGGGGAAGATAAGGTGTGTTTGGGTTCTTTTTGCTGGAGAGAATATTGTTTTTCTTCTGCATGTTTTATAAACTCCAGCTCTGTTACATCTCTTGGCCATTATTCAGCCAAGTGAAAAACAAATAAATATTTCCTGCTTTCTGCCTGAGTCAGTAATTGCAGTGTCATAATAATTTGTATTGTTCTTCACCAAATTTCCTTTAATTTGCAGTATATAGTGTGTGTGCATACACACAACATATATATGTTTATACATTATATATACTATTTACATACACACATAGATAATTTGCAATACTGTACCTGTATCCTCTAGATTTTTCTCAGAATTACTGCTCACATACTTTTTAAGCCACAAATTTTAAACGGTAAGTCATTACTTAGTCATTACTTACTAGTCATTACTAGTACAAAGAAAAAAATTACAATTTTAATTCCAGAGACATGCTTAAACTCATCCTGGTACCACTAATTATTCATGCTGACCAGTACCTAAACTTCTACCTACTTGAGAAATTGGTGAGTTTTCTCCAGTTTTAAATATCTTGTTCTATGTTTAGCTTCTGCAGAACAAACATATGAAACTTTTGTGTAACTGTTTGTAAATGCCAATCTTTGCTTTGAAGATAAAGTACGAAAAATCCTCTGCTTGGTACCCAACTTCATCCATCTTGTACCATTATTCTTGGCTTGATGACAGCTGCAGCTTCAAACCTTCAGGTGACCAAAAGAATGATAAACAAACCCTTCCTAAGCTTCATGCCTAATAAAATAAATCCAAAGCATCACAATATGCAGCGCAGTCCATGCAGAACAAATGCTTTAGTCTTTTTGTGCTAGTGGTTTCTTGTTCATACATAGCAAAATGACATTAAAAAAAAAAAAACAAAACACAACACATATACGGTGGGTCACCAAAACATCAGGCACAGGCAGACATCCTGACAGCTGAAATTGGTGCTCTTGTTGATATTCAAAGAGGATGAGCATGGGATTTTATTTGTTTCTTCCTCCTCCCTTAGGAATGTTTCCGACAAAGGACAAATTTAAGAAAAGATTACTATATTAAGAACTGAACCTGTATTAAGTCACGATCCTTCACCAAGCAACTGCAATATATACAGACACATATGGTCCAGGAGATCCCTTTTTATTACTTTTCTGTTTGATTTTAAACTTTCTTCATTTCTTCATACACTTCGTTAATAACACTTCAAAAATAGTAAGTATTTCCTGGGGAAGTTGAGCAGCAAGGAGCATAAAAGTATTTCACAAGATTTTGTTTTTGCACATTTTTTTCACCCTGCTGTGAAAACTTCTGGGGAATTTTTGATTCTGTGGCTGTTTCAGCTTTCTTTCTAAACAGACTGCTTACCTTTGAGGTTCAACTTTAATTACTTTTAAACGATTAATCGTCAGCTAGCCACAGACCAAGCATCTCTATTAAATAAAGTCCTGACTTTGTTTACGAAGCCGGACGAAAGAAAGATCTCTGTGCTGCCCATCTAACATTACTCCCCAGAGGACCACGAAACAGCTTCGGCTGAGGCTTAATCCTACATCAACTAATGACAGAGAAGGCTTACAGAGACCAGAGAGTCTGAAGTTAGTCTATAATAGTAACCAACATCCACTTTCTCACTCTCCCACAAGCATCGTCAGAGCGCAGAAGGTAAACCTGTAAGTCAAACCAAAACCAATAAAGGAATGGCACTCTATAGGATAGTCCCAATTGTTTAAAAAGCTGTTCGTATTAATTTTTATGTGGAACTGACATAACTGTAAATATTTTTCTGTTGTATGCCCTCATTAAAAAAGACACATTTTGAGCTGTTTTAAAAAGACAGGATTCTTAAATTAACCTTGTGAAGATAAATGGAGGTACTTGGCTAAGTGGCTAAATATGCAAAATGCTGGAAAAACGGCAGTTCTCACTGTTATTTTGTTCTAAATTCTTAACACTAGTCCTAGAATAATAGATTTGAGATTTAAAATACACGTGATCTTCACATTCTGCTCAGTTTCAACAATGTGAATTCCAGACAAGTAAATGTGGTGTTTTTTAAACTACATCTCAAGACCCTAAAATGGCATTTTCTAATTTGAAGCATCTAAAATTAAAAACTGAGATTGTAACTGCATAACTCACCCATACATTTAAGGACACAACATTCCATAGCGCTAAAATAAAATGTTTTATAATTATCTGCTGTAGATCAGATAAGATGCCTCGTGCGTTTGGCCTCTGCACTAAGGAGCCAGAAAAAACCCCCACAATAATTCAGCCTGAATAGTTCATAGACTCCTTTGCCAGTGCCACGATGCTCAATATGGTAAGAACCAGGCATCACAACACAGTACTTTTCATTCCTCAAATTCAAGGTTAAGGGACATTTCAAGGGGCAGAAGAAGAGACCACAGTATTTTAACAAGATTTCCTGCACTACGGTACTGAATAAACTGAGCACTTGCTGACAACCTATGGACCTTAGCCATAACCGTCAGAAATGAATGGTGCCCGAGTTACTCCCACCTTTCACATTCTCAGTCTGACATATCAAATGCGCCTAACTATGAAATGTAAAAGCACTGTCTAAATACGTGCTTTTGAAGAATCCTACAAAGAAAGAAAATCCAACCACCATTAATAACAGAGGTCCAGAAAAAGCACGAACAGTCCTCCCTGTGCTCCACAGAGTTTTTGAGTGTACAACCTGAAAACAGAACAGTTAAACATAAACCTAAATGTTTTACGAGGACTTTCTTTGTTTTTTAATGCCCATTCAACTTCCAGACTCCTTTGCTGGTTACTGAAGCTGGTGAAGTGGGCATTTCTTCAAACCAAGACATGCGGGTTCCTTCCTGTGCAGTTTACAATGTTCAGGGTCACCTCGTCTTGGTGCCAGAAGTCAGGAATGAACTAAAGACTACCCAGAAGATAGACAACACATAAAATACACTCAGCACCACTCATTTCTAAAATGAGACTTCAATTTTTTGTCTCTTATCTCCAGACTTGAACATTTTACTTAGGAAATGACAGGACACTACAAATAATTTGTTTCCAGTTCTTGAATTGTCTTGCCTAGGGGCTAATTACATTAACAGACTTCCCTGGGATTAATTAGTATTTTGTCTAACCCCAGTTGATTGTTAAAATTTCATTTAATCTGATCACTAAAGTACATATTTTAAGTCCAGATGAAGGAATTACAAGTGTACAATTACGACTGAGTGGATGAGCCACTAAATTTAACTAAGACCAGGGCATTTTTCACTCCTAAATTTCATTTCAGTATCTCAACTCCATTAGTGTGGATTGCAGAATCTTCCTCATCATTTAACTGACAGCAATGATAAATCACAAGCTCCTGTTTTGTGTATCAGAGACCCTAATTCTCAATTCCTGTCACTTAGCAGTCACAGGCGGCTCTTCCCTACACAAAACTCAAGTCTGCCTACCTCTGAGCCTCGCTGGTAGGTAACAGCAGACGTCTCGGTGCAGACATAGCTTCGTGCTAGCAGTAAGTTATTTTGTCAATACAGTCATTTCACCGAAGGAAATAAACTTCTGCCAGTGAAAGAACTGTTCTGCTTCTATGGTTGTGTTTGTACTAGGGCTTTGTAATAGGGCTTTTACTACCAAAATTTTTCTAGCAAAACCTCTAAAAGTGTATCAGCCTTGACATAGCTGAACCTCCCAGACGGTTTCTGACGAGCTGTGCTTTCAGGCGAGTTAGTGGACTGACAGCTACGGAGGCCCAAGGGGGAATCTTTGCAAGCCCGAAGTTCTCAGCAAACATAAGTCCACAGCTCCTTTACCGTGCCTGCAGGGACATATTAACTCCTTTTCAGAGAAGTGTTATATGAAGGCGTAAGGACACACACTTCCCCGTTTATATGAAGTGCAGCTACTTGTGGAGACTCACTGTGGAGTCATACATCCTGCAACTCCCAGCAGGTGGGAATAACGACACGTCAAGAAGCAATACTGTAGCTAAAACAAAATCCTGAAAACATGGCAAACCTGGATTAAACCAATACTTTTGGAGGAAATGACAGCATAAGCACATACACGAATTCAGCCGAAACAACAGCAAGATCAAAGCCTAAATTTTCTGTATGTATTAAAACTAAAATCAAGCAACAAAACCAACCCCATCTGCACTGTTTTATAACATAATCCTGTATGTTACGTAGACCTAGGTAAAGCCCCAGAAATGGGCGTACTACACAGAACAGAGAATACTTTTATAATACAACTGGACCCTGGAGAGTTGTAGGCACATCTATATACAGCATAAACTCAAGTGAGAGAGCCTGCCTCCTCCCATAAGCTCATACGTACAAGGTTATACAGGAGTGTAGTGTCAGAGGTGCTTTGGGTAGACCCTTTGTGGGACAAATCTGGCTGTAATGACATAAACCAGCCACAGCGAATCCTGTCATCTGCTACACCCAGAGAATTGCGTTGTCTCCTTCAGACGTGCAGCTGCATTAGACCAAATCCTCATCTCAACACGAATCCTTCAAAGTTAACAGTGTTATGGCCACTTGCAGGAACTGGGCTTTGTATACTGCCTGTATAGGTACAATTTTGTCACAGGTGTAAATGTGCCAAAGTGCACATAAAGACGTTTTACCTCCTGAAGACAAGTAATTAAATCCATCACATTTAATAAAAGCCACTTATAACAAGCTGTGGTGTGGAGGTCATTACCAGAGCTTCTGTCTTCCTGCAGCAGATTTCTCTACCAAAAGCCATGTTTGGTGCTTTCCCTACAAACGCTGGCGATACCTCTGCTCCCTACATGGTACAATAACTTGTAGATTTAACACTAAAGTGCCAGCTTCTGAATTTACCTATGTGCTGATTTATCAGCACCTGCTATAGGATAAACTTCTAACCATTAGACCTCTACCCCAATATGAAACCAAATAACAAAAAACTTAGCAACTGCTGTGTACAAGGCTTTTTTTCAAAAAGTTCCAGTGTACTTGTTTGTTTCTTCGCATAAGGCCAATTCCACAAAACAAACAAACAAACAAACAAAACCACAACAAAAACAAAACCACCTTTCACTTAATTGGCAGTTCTGTCTGCATGACAATTTATAATGTACGGTCTTGGTATGTTTAAAGTTGACGGTTGGACTTGGTGATCTTAGAGGCCTCTTCCAACCTATGATTCTATGAAAACAACTATTTTTCTGGTTGTGCCTAAATACCACCTCTAGTATTCTATTACAAGGCTACTTCTTGAATACCAGGCTTTTCCCTGATTTCTAAATGAACTCTGATTTTGCCTAATATCATCAGCCTATGGAGACTCAACTCCATGTGACTTGCAATCACTGACATAAAATTAAGGCAGTACAACTTTCTAGTGAAAAATTTTCTAACCTCAACGTGAAAATGCTTCCTATAGATTAATGAAGGTTCTTCATTGCTGATGCTGCTTACAGTATTCTACTATTTAACTTCTGTTGTTAGAATTGTTCAATAATTATTCTCATCAGGTAGTGGCCATCTATTTCTGTTACTGCCTGTTATCTCCACTTCAAAAGAAATCACAGTGTTTCATATGAAGCTTGACACCGGGTAAGTTACAGAAGCATTACCTCCTCTCCTTATGTCTCACTTCTTTATAATGCATGAAATACAGCTAACATTTCTGTGATAAAAGGAATTTACTCGCAGAATCTCTGCTGCTTGTGACTACCAGGAGACTGATTTTGCATGATGTTGAGTTCTGCTGTCTAGGTGCAGAACATCTTCAACTCCCACTTCTTAATTTAGTTTAGATGGAAATTTTATTCTGATGCTACGTTAAATCTTGAATAAATTGCGGCTAGGTATTGAATCTTGTGTAACTCAGATGTTTCAAAGGCCTTGCTTACATACAGTTGTGCTAGCAAGCTTTAGGTTAAACTGAGAACGTATAAAATTCAAATAATTGTTTGTATTTCCAAGAGTTTGCTTTAATTGTACAATATTTTAATAATCTGCTTACAGCCTGTCTGGTTCTGTTTATCTGGAATAACGCAGCTTGCACATTCTCTGTAGATGTCTCCAATATGCAGAATATTTTGGTCGCTGATGTTTTTCACTGAGGCTGTGCTTCTCTTTCTACACTGAAACCATAATACTATTCCTTAGGGGAAAAGGTTATTCGACATATGAACAGCTTCAGATTTTTTTCTTTTAAATATTTTGTTGCAGATCTGAATTCCTCTGGTCATTTTTGTTCGCACGAATCTTTCCTACCAAGTATTAGTCATGCTCTGATTTCTGTTAAATATTTCTGATGAGCAGAATTCTCGTAGCTGGCATAGGGGCTCAGAAACAAAATGAAGCTGATTTGCAAGCATTCATGTTATCTAAAGTCTGTAGCTCAGCTGCTGATCCAAAATTCCATTATAAACTTTGACTTGCTTGTAAATCTTAGGAAAGATCTTTTGATTATACCACCAACCACCAAAATGAAAATTCAGTAAGAAAAAAACCTCTGTTTTGGAATATTTTTTTTTTAAATTAATCTCTTACTCAATCTAGTACTTTAGGAACTAGATTTCTAGATACAATTACAGGCAATTAAACTCCAAAGCTTCAGAAGCACACTCTGACGACAACAGACTATGGCAGAAGAAAAATCAAGGACGAAATCAGAGCTCTGTTGAAACTGCTGACGTTTTGCCTGCCTTTTGCTTTTAAAATACACAATAACTGCGCTGAAAGAAATTATGCTGCCTGCGATTCAACAGCTTATATGTGAGAGCAGAATCGAGCAGCTGCGTTTTCCATATTCTGTAACTGCTAATCAAAAGCAGAGAGTTGGTATCACTTCCAGAAGAAACTACTGTTTCATCCTCCCTCTCTGTAAATCAAATCTTCACATGTGGTCCTTCGGACCCCACCCACTGCTTGACAACATCATCAGGTTTCCAGATATCAGCACCAGGCAATTTTTATTCTTGCCAAGGAATATAACCTTATGACATGCCCTTTACAGTCTACTCCATTTCCTGCACAATTAGCATGTGGTTGCGCATCCTTTCATGAGCTGAGAGCCCCTGTTTAATTAACATCATCCTCAGTCAGAGATCACTCCATGATACAGAAGGGAAATGCCTCCATGGACATCTGACGAGAGGGGAGCATTTGCAGAAAGGTCTCTCTCCATTGAACACCTTGCCTGTAACTTTACTCCTGGGGCACCGTCTATCAAGCCACTGCTCCACTTGAGAGTTTTTCAAACACCTCTTTCTAATTTGCTTCCAGGTAGAGTCTTATCATCTTGTTTTAAATATTACAGCTTAACTCAAATAGCTTATTAAAAAAACATCACAATCTTCTATAAAAAAGGAACGTCTTCTTGACTGGCAAGGAAGGGTGGCATTCACACAAACGCTCGAGTCAAGCCGCTTGAAGAAGAAACTTGCTCTATACCTGTACAGAGACCTCTGAAAAGGGAAGAAGGTTCAAGACAGAGGATCAAACAAGCTGAAGGTGGAGAGGAAAATGAATAGAACAGGGCCATGTGTAGCATCCTTACAGGCTGATGATTTAAAGAGTTTTCTGTTCTGTTAATAAATGATCTCCAGTCTGCTTCTCTCACTCCACTTCCTTTCCAAAAAATACATTTGAGTTCTGCCTCTTTTTAGTCTTCTTTTTTTTAAACAGAAAAAACAGCATCCCAGTGTTAATACCATTTCCCAATAAGGAACTAAGTAACAAGCAACAAGCAACTAGGAAAGGCATGCTATCAGGACATTTTACATTCTTGATAAAGTGACATATAAACTTCGCATAAATTTCATTTCAACAGTGTCATAGTGTGAACGCTGCATCATTTACTTCTCTTCAGCTGCTGCAAATCCTCAGAGCCAGAGGATGGAACTAGAACAGCACTAACTCCAGTGTTTCTGTGTCAGGTGTTGCCTTCGGAAGCTGCCCTTCTGAAGGTACTCTTTCCAAGACATCTTTATTTGGTGTTAAACAATTAAGAACGGAAAGCCAAGGAGTTGTGCAAACCAACAGCAGTAATTCAGTGGCAGCAGATGTGTATCTTCCTTCAATTATCAGACATGTACATAGCAAGAAAGATTATTCAGAGTCGCAGCTATGCCTTCTGCATAGCTTTAGAAACCTTCAGCTTTCCAGTTTCATACTTGCTGGGCTTTGACAGTTAACACCACTCTCTCTCCAAGAAAAAAGTATCTGATGACTCAGAGATACACAATTAGATTGAAATATTCCAGGTTAGGGAATTAAAATGAAATAGCATGTGTATCAAATATGACAAGGTTGTCAGGATTTTCCTCATAGATTTATGGGAACAGATGAGACATCACATAAATTCCTCACTGATAACTGAGATTAAGCTCTACTGCAGGTCATCAATTTAGAACATTTTACTATTCTGACCTTAAAGACTTACTTATAACTACAAGCACTCTCTTCCATAATTTATGGTTGTCGGACAAAAGAATAAATTAGAGTTTACTTTTTAAAAATAAGATTCATAAAATTGAAGAAATGTAAACTTGGAAAGGACTTGAAAGGTCATCAACAAAGTGTAACGGAGAAGGAATACATCAGTAAAACAAATATGTATGCCGTTGTAAATGCTGTTTCTACTTTTCATTGCTTCATTCCAGTTTTAATATACCCACATTTATCCCTACTTCACTGTAAAAAAGGAAACAAATACTGAGGGCACTGTCTGATATAGTTACTACTGGAAAATTGCATTAGGCACAAATCCCACAACAATAACTATGCCGCTCCTTGGATTTTAAACAAAACATACACATTTGCAAACACTTGCTACGCCACGCCTGCTAGCCTGCAGTTTACTGTAGAGCACAGCAAAAAGACTAGATTGATAGTACTGCAGATAACATATCTTGATCTTTCACTTTAAGTCATCTCTTTCATCAATGAAATAATCTCAATAAATAGTCATACAGCTACAGAAGTAAAAATGGCTCAGCCTTCAAATACTCCAAGATAAACTTGAAAATATTTGGAATTAGTTTGTAATATTTTGTAGGGAAAGATAAGACTACCAGGAGGTCACATGATTTATTTATAACCATCTTCCTACCTAGCTGGTACTTTAACCGTGTAACGTGCTGAAAGAGGTTAATGGACAGTTAGTGAGCATTCCTGCTGCGTAATTTGGACAACAGGATGACATGAGGTTTTTCATTAATAGAAACATGGGGGCCAGCTTTCTAGGATTAGACAAATTGGATTTTAGCTCTCAAACATGAAGTGCACTGTCAAACATAATTTCTTCTTCCAAGAAACATGTCATAGATAAAGGAATGGAATTGTAAATAGATTACAAACCATACTTAAACTGATTGTAGGTTAACGCACAATCCTAACCGAAGACATGCAGTGGTGCGGGCTGCATATCATTGAAATGAGCTCCTGTTTTAGAGCAATTTCACACGTGATTTTCCAGAAGCAAGACTAACTACGAAGAAACTTTCTAAAAGACAGAAATGCATTAAAAATACAAGTACACTAAGTATAAATACTTCGGGGGGTTGGGTGCAGGTAAATAAACTGACATCAATAGAAACCCTTAATTAAAGGTGCTTCACACAGCACTTCAAACCACTTCACAGTAGTAAATGTTTTGATTCGAGCTAGGAGTAAATAAATATAATTGCAGAAAGATTAGAGAAATAAACACATCGACACAATAAAATTCCTCCAGCATTATTAACTGCTGTTTAGTCGACTTCTTCCTGTCTTAGCCAATTCCCAATAAAAACTAAGTAACTGCTAATACTGCAGACAGTAGCAGGCTTTCCCAGACGCTATTCAGAGAAGCCACGTCTCCCACTTCCCATCCCCTGCTCCCTGCTTAGTGCTCCGTGCCAACGCGCAGGCTCACCTGGCTGCACAGCAAAAGGAGTCGGGGAACAGATCCAACTGCAATGACCCTAAGGGGAAAAAGCACATCTGATTTTCGGCTCTGTGACTCCCCTAGCTTAGGGTATCCCTTGGCGCAAAAATGCTTCTGATGCTAGAAGTGAGTCCTGGCACAAGGTTGAGAATATGGCGCCAAAGTAAGTGGGTTAAGCCCCACAGCACTAAAAGCACTACCTGGTGCCAGCTTACGTCCTGAATGTGAGTTTAGAACTCTGCCCCTCTTCTTGGGTCTCCCTGGCCAGCTGGTGTTTGCAAGGACTGTACAGCATTTCAAGAGAGGAAAAGTAATGTTTACCTAAAGGTTCTTCGTGACAGTACAACTTGTCTTTCTGTTTTAAAGGAAAAGTGGTCTCCACCTTTCCCAATATAGCACATGGAGCTCACTCTCATGGCTACTTGACACGCAATGCTCTGTGTCAGGCCCCACTACCGCTGTTTTCATGTGTTTTACCCCCCCCAGCTGTCAGTTATTAAAATAGACTATCCTCCTCTGGTTGGTCTTTGGTTGCGTCTCCAAGATAATTGCAGTCAGATGCCGACGCTTCATTCCTACCAGACAAGGCATGTGATCACCACCCATCTCTTCTCCTGTTCAGGAGAAAACGTCACTTATAACAGAAGACAGGCATATTAAAAAAAATAAACCAAACAAATTCCCGTATTTCTAAAGTGGTATTTAGTAGTATTTTTTAAATTTTTTTAAAATTTGAATTTATTTATCTCTAGTCTACCAAAAAAGATGATTTCCATTGATATCAATGATTTCAAAGGAGCAAATAAACAGAAATACTTGCAACAGATTCAAATCAGTGAGTTTAAACAGCTATTGCTTCTAAAATACATAAGTTTTCCTCAAAGTCTCCTTTGTGACGGTGTTTGCTAAAAATGCTCATTAGAATTTTTTTTCATTTCATTCACTCCAGTCTCATGCTTAAGAAATAAAAATTATTCTACATGTAAACAGTCCACAGAGCTTTTACTTAAGCCCCTAATGTATATATACAAAGAAATCAGAGCAGATGCATCAAATTACACTGAAAATCAAACAAAAACAGTTGAATTATTAACAAGACTGGCTGAGCTTTGTGTGCCCAGCCGGCGCACTGCCCTCCCATCTCAGGATTTGCAAAAGTGATTTTAAAGCCAGTGTCAGCTGCTGCCCACATCACTCATCTCTGCACATCAAGAAAGCTTTTCAAACACAGTAAGCCATCATCTTTCTTTCCCAGACATAGTTCCAAATATTAGCCCTTTTGTTCCTAGTTTGTACATTATTTACCCTTAGACACATACGATGCGCCAAGTCAGGCCATTTCTTTGCAAGGCGACGACATTTCTTTTTGTTATATCCACTAATCAGTGGCAAGAGCAACTTGGGAAAGAGTGATTCAGGAAATGCAGAGCCCAATCAAGTTGGCTTTTCAAGCTAAGAACTTATTATTTGAAGTCCAATTAAAAACAAGCCAATCAACTCACTCTGGGTGATGGGAATTTTAAAGAACACATATCTCAAGAACAAGTAACACTGAAATATAGGGGTTTTTTTTTCCCTTTCCTTTGGTGATTTGCCTGTTGATTGCCTGTTCATTTCCTGCAGACATTCCTAAGCTCTCTACTTCCCAAACCCAAACAAAATCAATCCCCCTGCCAAGGTACAATCATACACTGATTTGAGAGCAAAGAGCTGAAGGCAGCAAAGGACACCTTACGCCTGTTGCCTACGTTCACAGTCCCAGTAGGAAAAGCATTTCTTTCCTTATTTCATTTTGGGGCTGGCCTTACTCCGCCATCAAGTAAACCGGAAAACACATGACATACTGAAAAACACCCTATAAATCGATTTTGGCTTTACCCAAGAACTCTTGATTTGTGGCAACTGACATAAATAAGCTCTAGCTTTGAATCCTGTAACAAACAATACTCTAAACCTAGTTGGTTGTATGAACAACTATCTCTGTGACGCAAGCGAGGATGAAAGCCATCCCTCTGCTCCCCCTGTCCAAAACCAGGCACATGGACTTCAATCAGAGCTTTGACCTTTGCTATTTTTTGTGCATGCTGCTGAAATCACAGAACCTATATTAACACATACATGGTGGTCCCGGACCTGTGGTGTTGCAATTTTCAAGCATAATCCCATACAGAAAGGCACAGAAAAACATGCATTTCTTAGCTTTCCTATTTCCAGTCCCCTTGTTTTCAGCAGGTAGAACAACTGTACAATGTTCATCTGGCCAGACTGGACTATGTATTCATGCAGTTCAATTCTGTGCTCCCAGGAGCAATCGACAATGTGCATCCAACGGGAGAAAGAAAAATATCCATCTGCATCTACAGCAGGGTCCACTGTTTTCACGCAAATAAAAGCATTCTCTCCTGACCTTTTTCTCTGGTTTACAAGCAAGTTAGAATTCTAAGTCTCTCTCTCACATTTAACTGCAATTGAAATAACTTTATATCAAACAGTTTTATATCACGTTTGACATTAGCTCCAAGAGTGAAGTAACATGCATTTTTTTCTTATACTCTAAATAATGCTGCAAATCGTTTTGAATTTGTCATCAGGATAAACTGCATGACTAACAGGCACAGTTATTACTCACGGGAAAGCTTCTGACAACACTTTTACATTCTCATCACTCATCTTAATTCTGGTCTACTTAATACAGAAAACTCTTTAAACGATGCTTTGTCTCCCAGTTCTCCGGTTCTGGGATCACACCTTTCCTGTATGTGCAAAACAAATACTTGGTCATTATAGGTTTTCTTCCAACAAGACTTCTGAAGCATATGCAAAGCGCTTGGATGAATCAGGCTCTGTAAGCAAACAGGATAGCAATACATTTCCTTTAAATGGGATGTGCGTGGTTCAGCCATCTAAAACCTGCTCAGACAATTCTGTAGCTATGCTTGTCGGCTCTCATCACAAAGTGAGTTCACAGCGGATACTGTACATAGGAGGAATCTTAAACAAGGGAGAGCAAACTGGTGTAGCAGTGCTAGAGAGGTGCTCGTATCTGTGCCCCCTGACTCTGTGGAGTTGTAAAACCTCTTCAGTTTGTTTTCCGAGTGCTAGAACAAAGATAACTGAGCAGATAATTTGAATAATTCTTCCAAATATTCAAACAGTTTTAAAATATGAAATTTCCTAAAGCCAGCGTGGAGGCATCCACAGTGCCAACAGCTGGTCTGATGTGGGGGCAGGGGAGAGGGAAGCTCACAACCCCATCACCTACAAGCATAAGTTCCAACAAACATTGTTGCCCTACACGCATAGGGTCCTACAATCGTTGAGGCCCCATCTGGAGTACTGTGTCCAGTTCTGGGCTCCCCAGTTCAAGAAAGATGAGGAGCTACTGGAGAGAGTCCAGCAGAGGGCTACAAGGATGATGAGGGGACTGGAGCATCTGTCCTATGGGGAAAGGCTGAGGGAGGTGGGCTTGTTTAGCCTGAAGAAGAGAAGGCTGAGAGGGGACCCTAGAAATGCTTACAAATATCTGAAGGGTGGGTGTCAAAAGGATGGGGCCAAGCTCTTTTCAGTGGTGCCCAGTGACAGGACAAGGGGCAATGGGCACAAACTGAGGCACAGGAAGTTCCGTCTGAACATGAGGAAGAACTTCTTCCCTCT